>ERZ1673962.191-NODE-191-length-52244-cov-52.145548_pt1 | contig 52244 bp, 44 predicted proteins | sample MGYA00580188_ERZ1673962 | MGnify/ENA primary metagenome ERZ1673962 (study PRJEB41334, sample SAMN05608104) | rock metagenome | biome: terrestrial subsurface; feature: shale formation; material: shale | place: USA: Pennsylvania ... | reverse complement strand
CCGGATTAATATCATCTACTTGGATCAATTATAGTTAGTGCCTGCAGCATTGTTGTAGTTCGTACCTGATGGATCAGGAAGCATGTCGGCAATCCACCCTTGGATGGGGGTATTTTCATTGAGCCACTCGCCTGCTGCATATCCTCCTGTGAAAGCAGTAGTAATATATCCAAGCCCTGGAAATGTCCGAAGTGCAACACTTGCGTTCATTCCTGGGTAAACATTTGTTGGCGGTGCTAACCCTCCAGAAACAACTTTAAGCTGTTGTATAGACAACTCTTTCATTTTTAATCCTCTCAACTCATCATGAAACAATCAACAAAAAAGAAAAAAATATTAAAAAAACACCTACATACTCTATATAATAATCAAACCCACCCATATTTTCATTAGATTCAAAAATTTTATTCATAAAAACTTCCGGCTTATTGGTGCCACCAAAAACTATAAGGAAAAGCCCAAGATAAATAATAGAGGCTCCATAAGATTTTTCATAAAAATATTTTATAGAATTAAATAAAAGTGGCATCGATAAAAAAATCAAAATGATTATAACAAAATATTTTTTCTCAACAACCTTATTGAACCCTTTCATTATAGGCACCACTTAATCATTCCATAATAAAAATATTATATTGTTATTAATAATGATTTTTAAAAACCCATAAGAAGACATTATTAAAAAACAAATCATATTATTATATGATACCTGCACAACCCCACACATACAATGCAACTGTACCACCAACTGTCACAGCATCCGAAACATCTCCGGCACCTGAAACCAATTCCATTTCCAAAATTGACAAAGTTCTCATCATTATTTCCTATCTTTTTTACGTTTCATAAAAAGAATTTCTAAAATTATTTTCGGATCAGGATTTATTAAATACTCGTCTATATTATTTTTATTTTTCATAAAGAAAAATGATATAAATACAGATCCAATGGTAAAGCAAAAACTCAAAAATAACGATTCCTCAAATAAATCCAGAGAGTTATCTCTTGTTACAAATATAATCACCCCCAAAAATATAAAATAGAAAGGAAGCATAAAGATAAAATAATTTGTTTTTTGATTCTTCATTTCAATCAACTATAATAAAGGCTTATAATTTCAATTTGAATAAATTACTTCATAGATTAAATTATCAAATTATTTCTTATCAGTAATTTTAATGATTATATTTTTCTTTTGGTATCCTACAAATATAGGGGTTGAAATGCCACTTCCCTATGGAAAGCCCCTAATATCGCAGTACTAAAAGCCAAAATCTTCTCGTAATAGACGCACAGGAGGCTTTGCATGGAAAAATCACGTGACTGATATAGCCTGACTCTTAAGAAAACTGAATACTACCCATTATCTCTGATACTCAACAATCGATATAATAGATAGGAAATAATCGAACTTTGGGTACTTGTAAAGGAATCTTTTTTCATCCCTATAAATAAATAATAAATTGCAAGAAATAATGAAACCGATCCTATAAAAATAAGAAAATATATAAAAAACCTACTTAACACCATATGTTTAAAATTCTCTTTCTCCACATTATAATCCTTCATTAAATGGATGCTATAATTTAAGTCTTAACTTATCGTCCTTCATGACGCAATGATGCCGCGCAATAAGCTCCATGCGTGAAGCCACATTGGCTTTACGTAGTAGAGAGGAAACATGATCTCTGACAGTAAAATCGCTTATGTTAAGTTGAGCAGCTATTTGCTTATTGGTTTTTCCTTTTATAAGTAGTTCGAAAACATCCTGTTCTCTTTTAGTAATTTTCATACAAGTTCCATTGAATTTATTTTTTACATCTTTTCAGTGAATGAATATAAAGGCTCGAGTATCCATTCATAAATTTTACGCTCTTCTTGAAGAATATCGGCTTCCAATTGCATGCCAGGAAGCAATGGCTTTTGCCTGCCGTAAACTTCTACATGCTGGGATTCAAGCTCTACGGTCACACGGTAATAATTCTCACTTGCTCCTGGATTGCTGCCGCTCTGCAGTGTGCTGGCGATATGAGGTTGAAGTTCATTGATTGAATAGGGACTATTGGCGACGTTGACTACCCGACCTTCTGCCATGCCAAACTTTTGATAAGGAAAAGCTTCATAACGGAGTGTTACTTGCTGACCCGACTGAATGAAGCCTGACTGTCGCGGAGTTATATATAATTGGGCATGCAGCTGGCTACCTGAAGGGATTAAACTCGCCATTAAGGTACTGTTCACTACCCGCTGCCCTGCTTGAACACTTAAACCTGTAATTTGACCATCAAAAGGCGCTTGGATGATTTGCTGAGTACGCAAGTTGTTTTCGGCAATTTCCTGCTGCAATAAAGCCATACTCTGATTTGCATCATTCAATTGGCGCTGGTACTGCTCTTCTTGAGCTCTATGCTGGGCGATGAGTGCCAGTCGATCATGCTCCAAGCTGACCTGGTTACGTTTAATGGATTGCTTTTGGCTAGACAACGCTAAGCGCTCAGCCTTTGCTTGTTGTAATTCAGAGACCGCTATATGACCTTGTGTACGTAGCCTTTGCATACGTTCCACATTATTTAGAGCCAGTTGTTCCCTTTCCTCTATGAGGCGTATCTCTTCTTGAAGCTGGGATTTTTCTATTTCGATAGCGTCAAGACGCATATCCAGGAACTCTTGCTGTCGTAACAACCGTTCTTTCGATTGTTCAATATCTCGTTTTATCAGTGACTGACGTTGCGACATTTGCTCAGCTAAAAGTGTTTGAACCTCGCCTAAAAGAGAAACGCGCTCATCCGATAGAACAAATAGGGGATCACCTACCTTGACCCTGTCCCCCTCTTTTACGCTTACCTTCAGCACTTGCCCTTGAGTCGGGGCCAGTATTCTCAGTACCCCTTGGTCAGGCACCAACAGCCCCGGCGCCGCGACTTTTCGTGTATGAGTTCCCTGTAGAAGAAAGGTCAGTACCAGAATTATCAGGAGCAACGCTGACAGGGCAACCCATGCATAATTGACTGGCTGATGAATCAGAACCTGCCCCATATGAGAGGACTGCTGCTCTGCAAACACTTCATGCCTGAACAGCAAGTTATGTTTTGGATTATTTGGTGCCTCCATGGCGTAACGTCAGCATCCCTAAAACCGTAGTCAATACACAAAATAAATGATATGTATTATCATTTCAATTTACACCATAGTCTCGTGCTTCCTTTCTTGGTGTTTCAGCTTAGATAGTCGTGAACCGCACAACGGTAGTAATATCAAACCTCAATTCACCCTGAACAACATTGGAGCGTTGCAGATGAGCATAACCCTGGCCCCGACCCTAACACTGGCCAACGGTGTCGAGATGCCCCAGCTGGGCCTCGGCACATGGCCGATGAACGATGCCGAAGCCGCCGAAACGGTTACCACCGCACTGGAACTGGGCTACCGCCTGATCGACACCGCCGAAAACTACCAGAACGAGCGTGGTGTGGGTCTGGGCATTCGCAACGCCTCTGTGCCGCGTGATCAGGTATTCGTAACCACCAAGTTCAACCGTGAGTGGCACGGCTTTGAGGGCGCCAAAGACGCCTGCGAAGCGAGTCTGAAACGGCTGGAGCTGGACTATATCGACCTGCTGCTGATCCATTGGCCCAACCCGGATCAGGATCGTTTCGTGGAAGCCTATCTGGGGCTGCTTAATCTATTGGATCGCGGACTGGTGCGTGCCATCGGCACCTCCAACTTCAAGCCGGCTCACCTGCAACGACTGCTGGACCTGGGTCTGACGCCGCACCTGAACCAGATCCAGCTTGACCCCTATCATCGTCGTGATGACCTGATTGCGCTGCACCAGCGCCACGGTATCGTCACCGAGTCCTGGCGCCCACTGGGCTGTGGCAATGCCATGTTGGCAGACCCCGTCATTCTTGCCATCGCGGAGCAACACCAGCGGACACCCGCCCAGATCGTGCTGCGCTGGGCAGTTCAGCAGGGCTTTGCTACCGCAACCAAGTCATCCAATCCGCAGCGCATGGCCGACAATCTGAACATTTTTGACTTCAGCCTGAGTGCCGAAGAGATGTCCAGCTTGAACAGCCTCGGTCGCGATGATCCGGATATGCTGGATGCGGACCAATTCGGGCATTGATAGCCGCATGTTCTGCATGGCTCTGTTTAGGTATGCTTGGCGTTCACACTAGATAAATAGGCTATCTCCACATACCGGATAGCCTGTTTCAGGGCCGGGTAGATAACAGACGTGGAACTTCGCCAGCTTAAATACTTTCTGAAAGTCGTCGAGTGCGGCAGCCTGGGTAGAGCCGCTCTGGAGCTGGATATCGGCACTTCAGCCCTGAGCCAGCAAATTTCCAAGCTGGAGAGTGAGCTGGCAACACGTCTGCTGAACCGGACGTCCACCGGTGCCCTGCCCACCAGCGCCGGCATCGCCTTCATGCACCATGCGCAGCTTGCTCTGCGCCAGACAGAGCAAGCGGTTATCGCCGCTCAGAAAGAACGTACCAGCGGGTACGTCAGTATCGGTCTGCCGCCCACCACTGCCACAGTGTTGGCACTGCCACTGATTCAAGCGATGAATGAGCGTTATCCCCACATTCAACTTCACATTGTGGAAACACTCTCCGGTCATTTGGCCAATATGCTGAATGCGCGCCAGCTGGATCTTGCCTTGGTGTTTCATGCAGACAGCGCACATCGTTGGAGTACCCGAGCCCTGCTTGATGAAGACCTGTTTCTGATTGCGTCACCCTCTGCGGTGGATGCCTGTTTTGAGCTGCAATCTGTCCAGATCAAGGATCTGGCGGACGTTAAACTGATTATGCCCAGCGGGTTGCATGGCTTGCGCACCAATCTGATGGCGGCATTCGAGCGCTTTAACATCCAGCCCAATATCATTATGGAGATTGATGGATTAACCCTGCTGATGGACGCCGTACGTCAAGGTTATGGCGCCACCATTCAGCCCGGGGCTGCAGCTGCGCGCCTTGGCGAGAGCGGACTGCGCATTCGGCGCATCGAAGACAAACATGTCATTCGTCGCAACTTTCTTGTCAGCCTGCCAGACGATGATCTTTCCCCCAGTGCGCTGGCTACACGTGTGGTAATAGCCAAAGTGGCCAAGGATTTGGTGAAAAACAATATCTGGCCCGGTGCACACTGGATCGGATAACCCTATACAAAGTGTTTAATTATTCTAAACACCTACCTGCCAAACCCACCTGTCGACCCTCCGATTGACACAATAGAGTTGCTCCCATGCCCTGAAAAGCCATGCGGCTTCTCATGTCACAGGAGAACTTATGATCGATGTTCTGATAATTGGTGGTGGTAACGCTGCTCTATGTGCCGCCCTTATGGCGCGTGAAGCCGGAGCCAGCGTCATGCTGCTCGAGGCATCGCCCCGTGAATGGCGTGGTGGCAACTCGCAGCACACCCGTAACCTCAGATGTATGCACGAAGCCCCCCAGGATGTCCTGGTTGATGCTTACCCGGAAGAAGAGTACTGGCAGGACCTGCTGAAAGTCACCGGCGGCAAGACCAACGAAGAACTGGCACGCTTGGTCATTCGCGAGTCATCAAGCTGTCGTGATTGGATGCGTCAGCACGGCGTTCATTTCCAGCCGCCGCTTTCAGGTGCGCTGCATGTTGCACGTACCAACGCCTTTTTCATGGGTGGCGGCAAGGCGCTGGTCAACGCCTATTACCGCAGTGCCGAGCAGCTGGGCGTACAGATTCGTTACGATACTCCGGTTGAAGACCTGGAAATTCGTGATGGACGCTTTGTCGCAGCGTTGGTGCCTGAACGTGAAGTCAACGGCACCCGGTTGGCTGCGGAACGCATTGAAGCCAAAAGCTGCGTACTGGCCGCTGGCGGGTTCGAGTCCAACCGTGAGTGGCTGCGTGAGGCCTGGGGACAGAATGAGCGCGGCGAGTACCCGTCTGACAATTTCCTCATTCGCGGCACCCGCTTCAACAAGGGCACCTTGCTCAAGCGCATGATCGATCAGGGCGCCGATAGCATCGGCGACCCGACGCAGGCACACATGGTCGCCATCGATGCACGTGCTCCCCTCTATGATGGCGGCATCTGCACCCGAATCGACTGCGTATCCCTCGGTGTTGTAGTCAACAAGGAAGGCGAGCGTTTTTACGATGAAGGTGAAGATTTCTGGCCCAAACGTTATGCCATTTGGGGACGCCTGGTCGCTCAACAGCCCGGTCAGATCGGTTACTCCATTATCGACAGCAAAGCGGTCGGCAACTTCATGCCCCCGGTGTTCCCCGGCAACAAGGCTGATTCACTGGAGGAGCTGGCTGACCAACTCGGTCTGCCTCGTGAAATTTTTATGCGTACCCTTCAGGATTACAACCGGGCCTGCCGCCCCGGCACCTTCAACCATACCGAACTGGATGACTGTGTTACCGAAGGCGTCACTCCGGCCAAAACCCACTGGGCGCGGCCCATCGATACCCCGCCATTTTACGGCTATGCACTCAGACCCGGGGTGACCTTTACCTATCTGGGCCTCAAGACCGATGACACTGCCGCCGTTCGTTTTGACGACCAACCCAGCGACAACCTGTTCGTGGCTGGCGAAATGATGGCGGGCAATGTGCTCGGCAAGGGCTACACCGCTGGGGTAGGCATGTCGATCGGCACGGCTTTTGGCCGCATCGCAGGTCGAAATGCAGCCTTGGCCAGTCTGGGCAGACAACCTGCCTCGGCTGCCTGAATACGTGACCGCTCAAGAATAAGTGAACTTGTCATGAATGCCGAAAGCAACCTGATTCCACTCCTGAATACCGACGAAGAAGAAGTCAACCGACAGCTGCAGATCTGTAACGCCTGTCGTTATTGTGAAGGCTACTGTGCCGTTTTTCCCGCCATGACCCAGCGACTGGAGTTTGGCAAGGCCGATATCCATTATCTGGCCAATCTGTGTCATAACTGCGGCGCTTGTCTGCACGCATGCCAGTATGCTGACCCGCATGAGTTTGGCGTCAATATTCCCAAGTCCATGGCCAAGGTACGTCTGCAAACCTATAGCGATTATGCCTGGCCACGCAAACTGGGTGCGCTCTACCAGCGCAACGGTCTGACACTGGCTCTATCCAGCGCACTCGCACTGGGCCTTTTCCTGGTTCTGACACTGCTGGTCCAGGGCAGCTTGTTCAGCCAGATTGAGGGGGGCGATTTTTATCAGATTTTTCCGCACAACACGCTGGTCACCATGTTTGGCTCGGTATTCGGGTTTTCCACTCTGGCGCTGATACTGGGTGTGGTTCACTTCTGGCGCAAGGTTGCTCCGGGGGAGAAACAAGTGCAAGAAGCCGTACCTGCCATGATACAGACAGGCAAGGCGGCGCTAACACTGAAATACCTGGATGGTGGCCACGGTCAGGGATGCAACAATGAGGACGATGCCTTCACCCTGGCACGCCGTCGCTTCCATCACTTGACCTTCTACGGCTTCATGCTCTGCTTTGCGGCCACCTCAGTGGCAACCCTGTACCACTACGTCATGGGCTGGGAGGCACCCTATCCCATTTTCAGTGTGCCGGTCATACTGGGCATCGTTGGAGGCATCGGCCTGCTGATCGGCCCGGCGGGGTTGTTTTACCTGAACTACAAGCGCCATCCGGAGCACGGCGACCAGGCCCAGCGCCCTATGGATCGCGGCTTTATCATGCTGCTGTTTATGATCAGCCTGACCGGACTGCTGCTGCTGGGGTTCAGAGAAACCACACTGATGCCACTCATGCTGGCGCTGCATCTGGGCTTTGTCATGGCCTTCTTCCTGACCATGCCCTACAGCAAATTTGCACATGGCTTCTACCGCTCTGCCGCACTATTCAAGTCTTACCTTGAAACTCGAAAAAACAATAACTCCAAGCACTGAATAAAAACTGTCACTCGAACAACAGCGAGGATCAAAAAATGAAAATTAAAACAAAACTGGCCGTAGCGACCACCTCACTGCTCATCGGTTTAACCAGCACACCGGTCATGGCAACCGACCCTTTGATTGCCGGCAAAGTCGATTGTATTGCACCAGCGGGCCCCGGCGGCGGCTGGGATTTCACCTGCCGTAGCATCGGTCGCCTGCTGAACAGTTTCACCAACGGCGAAATCACGGTACAAACGTTGAACATGCCAGGCGCAGGTGGTGGCGTCGGATTTGCTCATGTCATCACCAAGCGCAGCGATGATGCCAAGGTACTCGCCGCCGCCAGTACCGCCACAACCGCTCGCCTGGCACAAAACCAGTTCCCGGGCATGAAGTCGGATATGGTGCGCTGGATCGGTGCCATTGGTACAGATCCCGGCATTATTGCCGTGAATCAGACATCAGAGATTGACTCTCTGGAAACACTCATCAGCAAACTGAAACAGGACCCCAGTTCAGTGACGTTTGCCGGTGCCAGTGCCATTGGTGGTTGGGACCACCTCAAGATTCTCATGACCGCACACGCTGCCGGTGTTTCCGACCTGAAGCGCATCAAATACCTCTCCTACAACAATGGTGGTACAGCCGTTACCCAAGTGGTCGGCGGCCATATCGATGTGTTGGTCGGCGTTGCCTCGTCCTCCAAAGGGTTCATTGAATCCGGCGACCTCAAACCACTGGCTGTGCTGGGACGTGACCACTTGAGCCCGCCTTTGGACAAAATCCCGACCTCCTACGAGCTGGGCGTTGATGTAGAAGCCAGCAACTGGCGCGGTTTCTATATGCCCAAAAACGTGTCTGAAGAAGAGTACCAGTGGTGGGTCGACACGCTGAAAGCGGCCAGCCAAACCGATGAGTGGAAAGAGGCCATGGTGCAAAACGGCCTGGAACCGTTCAGTCTGTTCGGTGAAGAGTTTGATCAGTTCGTGAACCAGCAGGTCAATTCTCTGAACCTTATTTCCAAAGACATCGGGATCATCAAATGATAAATCTGGACCGCATTTTGGGTCTGGTATTGCTGACCCTGGCCGTTGCGTACGGCTGGGGCGCATTCAACTTTCCGGTCGCTTTTGCCGGGCCGGAAAGTGTCGGACCCGCAACCTTTCCAAAAATATTGGCATTCATAGTCGGAGCCTGCAGCCTTTACATGCTGGTCAAACCCGACTCTCTGGAAGAAGGTGAAGGTTTCGAGTACAAGGCATTGCCGGAACTACTCCTGGTCCTCGCCGTGCTGGTGCTGTACGTATTCATGATGGAACCACTCGGTTTTGTCCTGTCGACAGCGATCATGGTTGCCGTTTTGTGCTGGCGCATGGGGGTTAAGCCGTTGTATGCAGGCGTAACCGGCATTGTCAGCAGCACACTGGTATTTCTGTTATTCCACTTTGGGCTGGCACTGCCGCTGCCCATTGGGCCTTGGGAGGTATAATGGAAACTCTGGGTTTGTTGATGGATGGTTTCAATACGGCTTTGAGCCTTGAAAACTTCCTTTACGCACTACTCGGGTGCTTTATCGGCACTCTTATCGGCGCCTTGCCGGGTCTGGGGCCAGCCAACGGCGTGGCCATCATGATTCCGCTGGCGTTCACGCTCGGCCTGCCACCGGAAACCGCCTTGATCATGCTAACCTCCGTGTACGCTGGGGCGATGTATGGCGGGCGCATCTCCTCAATTCTGCTCAATATCCCGGGCGATGAGCCTGCCATGATGACCTGTCTGGACGGCTATCCGATGGCACGTCAGGGCAAGGCCGCCGAAGCCTTGGCGCTCTCGGCACTGGCCTCGTTTATTGGCAGTTTGGTTGCCACTATCGGCCTTATTTTCCTGGCTCCTGTATTGGCGCGATTCGCACTCAGTTTCGGTGCTGCGGAATACTTTGCTCTCGTTGTACTCGCGTTCGCGACCCTGGGCGGCGTTACAGGCAAGAATCCGGTTAAATCAGCACTGGCCGCCGGTATTGGACTGGCCATCGCGACCGTGGGTATTGACCTTTCCACGGGTACTCAGCGTTATACATTCGATGTACTGGAGCTCTTTGAAGGCATCGACTTCATCGTCGCAATTGTTGGTTTGTTTGCTGTATCCGAGCTGCTGCTGTTTATCGAAGCACATCAGGGGTCCACACCCCGCAGCGAGGTCAAAATGAACCCGCTGCGTCTGAGCTTCGCAAGCGTAGTACAAATACTGCCAACCTCTTTGCGTGGCGGTGTGCTTGGCTTTATCGCCGGCGTTCTGCCGGGGGCCGGTGCATCTCTGGGCAGCTTTGTCAGCTACACGCTGGAAAAACGGATTGTAGGTTCCAAAGGCTATTTCGGTGAGGGAGATCCCCGCGGGATTGCAGCTCCCGAGGCAGGAAATAACGGTGCCGCTTCCGGTGCGCTGGTTCCCATGCTCACGCTGGGCATTCCCGGCAGTGCAACCACCGCGGTTTTGCTGGCCATGCTGGTATCGTTCAATATCACGCCTGGCCCACTGATGTTCACCCAGAATGCCGACATCGTCTGGGGTGTCATCGCAGCGTTGCTGCTGGGTAATATTCTGCTCCTGCTGCTGAATATCCCTTTAGTAGGCATTTTTGTGCGTTTGCTGTCGATACCTCCGCGTTATCTGCTGCCTATCGTCACCATGGTGGCTTTTGTCGGCGTCTACGCCATCAGTCGTTCGGCGTTCGATCTTTGCTTCATGATCGCCTTTGGCGTCATGGGCTACATTTTCCGCAAGGCAGAAATCCCGCTGGTGCCGATTATTCTTGGCATGTTATTGGGGCCCGAAATGGAGAAAAACCTGCGTCATGTAATGCAGATTCACGATGGTGACTGGACCATGCTATGGGACAGCAGTCTGTCTATTGGACTCTGGTGCATCGCGCTTGCGGGGCTTATTTTGCCAGCAATTATTGGACCCATTCTCCGGGTTCGTATGCGGCGTACCGCTGACTGAAACATCAACCGATAACGACAGGGGGCTATACAATGCCCCCTTTTTTATGCCGCCGCAGCAGCAATCGAGGCCAGACAACACGATTTAACCCACCTTCGTCGCAGCCTTTCGCTTTTGGCCTGTTAATTGCTGTATGCACAAGAGGCAACGGCTAACAGATCGACAGCTGCACTTTTACAGGGCATCGCTGACGCTCCATGCCGATAGAGCACCAAAGGTGCACATACCGAGCGCGCACCGGCACCATCAGAGTGCACCGCTACCGCATGATAGGCAGGTCAGGCTATGACGATGGATTGGAAATCGTATGACCCGAATGGGTTTTTTGATGAACTGGTATGCCGCGACGGCAGTATTCGCCCCCCTGCACGGCAACTGATCCACTACCTTGAATCCCTTCCTCCTGAAGAGATCGAATCGCGCCGCCAGATGGCGGAGGCGACCATTCAGGAGATGGGGGTCAGCTTCACGGTCTATACCGAGGAAGGCAACATCGACCGTGCCTGGCCATTCGACATCGTGCCCCGCACCATTTCGGCCAAACAGTGGCGTACCACCGCCGCCGGGCTGGAACAACGCCTCAAGGCACTGAACCTCTTCATCAATGATCTCTACCATGAACAGCAGGTCCTGAAGGACGGCATCATCCCAGCCGAGATCATCACCGAATCGCGCAACTTCCGCCCCGAGTGCATCGGTATCACACCACCACTTGGTGTGTGGGCGCATATCTGCGGTACCGATCTGGTGCGTGACGGTGACGGCGAGTTCTACGTGCTGGAAGACAACCTGCGCGTGCCATCTGGCGTGTCTTACATGCTGGAGAATCGCGCCATCACCAAACGCGTCCTGCCCGAATTGTTCGAGAAGGACGATATCCTGCCCATCGACGGTTACTGTGCCAGCCTGTTCGACATGTTGGCGTCCCTGTCGCCCCGGGATGTCCGCAAGCCCGTCATCGTGGTGTTGACCCCCGGCATCTTCAACTCGGCCTACTTCGAGCACGCATTCCTTGCCCAGCAAATGGGAATCGAGCTGGTAGAAGGGTCAGACCTGATGGTCGGTGACGATGATTGTGTCTATATGAAAACGATCAGCGGCCCTGAGCGGGTAGATGTCATCTATCGCCGTATCGATGATCTGTTTCTGGACCCGTCCGTGTTCAACAAGGACTCCGTACTGGGCGTTCCCGGTTTGATGCGCGCCTGGCAGAAAGGCAAGGTCGCCCTGGCCAATGCGCCCGGTGCCGGCGTGGCCGATGACAAGGTTGTGTACGCCTACGTGCCCGAGATCATCCGCTATTACCTCAACGAAGAACCCATCATCAAGAATGTTGAAACCTTCCTGTGTGACGACCCAGAGCATCGTGCCTACGTGCTGGAGAATCTGGACAAGCTGGTAGTCAAGCCCGCCAATGAGTCCGGTGGCTACGGCATGCTGGTGGGGCCTCACTCCACCAAGAAGGAACAGGCCCAGTTCGCCAAACTGATTCAGGACAACCCACGCAACTACATCGCACAGCCCACTCTGGCGCTTTCAACCGCCCCCACGCTGGTCGATAACGGCAGTCTGGAACCGCGTCATCTGGATCTGCGCCCTTTCATCCTGCAGGGACGCGACACCTACGTCACCACCGGAGGACTGACCCGCGTCGCCATGAAGAAGGGCTCACTAGTGGTGAACTCCTCTCAGGGCGGGGGAAGCAAGGATACCTGGATTGTCGATGGGGGGGAGGAATAAGCCATGCTGTCAAAAGTTGCCGAACGTCTTTACTGGGCCGCCCGCTATCTGGAGCGTGTTGAAAACACGGCCCGCCTGGTCAGTGTCTATGACAAGCTGCTGTTCGATTTGCCACGAGAGGTCGATATCAGCTGGTATTCCTTGGTCGAGCTCAACAGTGCCAGTGATCTCTTCAGTGAGCGCTACCGCATTCGTGACGAGCACAACGTGGTCAAGTTCATTCTGGCCGACGATACCAACCCCAGCTCAATGCTGTCGGCGCTGCGTATGTTGCGTGAGAACATCCGCACCAGCCGCGATGTACTGCCGGTGGAAAGCTGGGAACAGATCAACGAGCTCTACCTGTATGCCCAGAACAACATCCGTCTGGGCATCAATCGCAGCAAACGCTACGAATTTCTCGACCAAGTCGTCAGTCGCTGTCAGATGCTGTTCGGCATGCTGTCCGGCACCATGAGCCACGACGCACCTTGGCAGTTCGTCAAGCTGGGGCGTGATCTGGAGCGATCCGATATGACCACGCGCATTCTGGATGCCGGTGCCGCGGCCCTGATCGCGGCCAACGGCGATGCCAGCGTCAACCTGCGTCAGGTGGTCTGGGGTAACGTACTGCGCTCCGCCAGCGCCTATATGAGCTACCGCCGCAGCGTTCGCATGTCGGTCACCGGCCCGGATGTGGCCTGTTACCTGCTGGAAGATGCGCACTTTCCGCGTAGTGTCGAGGCCTGTCTGACCCAACTGGAGATTTCCGCCGGCAAACTGCCGCAGGGGCATCACGTGGTGGAATTGATTCGTGAGATCAATCCCAGCGTCTATCCGATCACAACCGAGGCAGATCTGGGCCCGGCGTTTCGCAGCTTTCTTAACGATCTGCAGATACAGCTCTGCCAGCTCAGCAACCGGATTTCCCAGACCTGGTTTCCTGCCTGAGTCTGCACAGAGGCCCTTATCGTGACCATACGCATAGCGATCAACCACGTTACCGAATACCGCTTTGATCGTCCGGTGAGCCTGTCACCGCATCAACTGAGGCTGCGCCCGGCCCCGCACAGCCGTACCCATATTCACGGCTATACGCTGCGCATCGAGCCGGAAACGCACTTCATCAACTGGCAACAGGACCCGTTCGGAAACCATATCGCTCGCCTGGTCTTCCCGGAGAAAACGACGTCACTGAAGGTTGAGGTCGAGGTGATTGCGGACATGACCGTGATCAACCCATTCGATTTCTTTGTTGAAGAGTATGCCGAACACTATCCGTTCAGTTACGACAAGGCACTAGAAAAAGAGCTTCAGCCCTATCTGGAAGTGACAGAAAACGGACCTCTGTTGAGTAAATGGGTTAAATCAGTATCACGTGAAAAGACGTCCATCATCAATTTCCTGGTCAGCCTGAACCAGCGGCTGGAGCAGGAGATCGACTACGGCATCCGCCTTGAGCCTGGCGTACAGACACCGGAAGAAACTCTGACGCTCAAGAAGGGCTCCTGCCGCGATACCAGCTGGCTGATGGTACAGATACTGCGCCAGCTGGGACTGGCCGCCCGCTTTGCCTCGGGTTATCTGGTGCAGCTGAAGCAGGATCAGGAGGCGCTGGATGGCCCCTCGGGCGCCGCGCAGGACTTTACCGATCTGCACGCCTGGTGCGAGGTCTTTATCCCCGGTGCGGGCTGGGTTGGTCTCGATCCGACTTCAGGGCTGTTCGCGGGTGAAGGGCACATACCGCTGGCCTGTACCCCGTCTCCCGAGTCGGCCGCACCGATGACCGGCGCGACCGACACCTGCGAAGTGGAGTTCAGCTACAGCAACAGGGTCACCCGTATTCATGAAGACCCCCGTGTCACCAAACCCTACAGCGATGACCAGTGGGCGGCCATTGACGCACTGGGCCAGATGATCGACCGGGAGCTGGAGGCCGGTGATGTTCGCCTGACCATGGGGGGCGAGCCGACCTTCGTATCCATTGACGACATGGACTCGGCACAGTGGAACATTGAAGCGCTGGGTGACGACAAGCTCAGCCTGGCCAAGGATCTGCTGCTGCGGCTGCGCCGCCGTTTCGCGCCCAGTGGTCTGTTGCACTATGGACAGGGCAAGTGGTACCCCGGCGAGGAAGTCCCGCGCTGGGCGCTGGGCTGTTTCTGGCGCACGGATGGAGAGCCTCTGTGGCACGACACCGAGTTGCTGGCACGCGTTGACCGGGATTATGGCCACGGGCTGGATGAGGCACGCCGCTTCATGCACACCCTGTGTCGCAATCTGGGGCTGCCCTCGCGCTATCTGGTCGATGCCTTTGAAGACAGCCTCTACTACCTGTGGCAAGAGCAACAACTGCCCGCTAACGTGGACCCGAAAACGTTCGACCTCAAGGACGACATGGAACGTAAGCGTCTGGCACGCCTGCTAAGTCGTGGTCTGGACACGCCCACTGGTATGGTGCTGCCGCTGGGCTGGAACTACGCCACTCAGCGCTGGCGCTCGACCCCCTGGCCGCTGCGCAGCGAACAGCTGACCCTGATTCCGGGAGACTCCCCGCTGGGATTTCGTCTACCGCTGGGCAGCCTGCCAACGGCGGCAGAAGACGAACTTTACTTTGAGCCCGATGCAGACCCCTTTGCCGAAAAGGCTCCGCTGCCCGGTTTTCGTCCTTTTGCCGACATGACGTCGGCGGCACAACCCAACCCGGCTGACAGCCGCCAAATGATGGATGTCCCGGCCGATCAGGAAAGCGACCGCGAGACACCAAAGGTCTGGACCGATGTTCTGCGCACGGCACTGTGCATTGAAGCCCGTGAGGGACGCCTGCACCTGTTCCTGCCACCGATCAGTCATCTGGAACATTACGTCGACCTGATCAACCATATCGAACACACCGCGGCCGAACTCAAGCTGCCTGTGGTCATCGAGGGCTATGAGCCGCCGCGTGATCCCCGCCTGCAGAAACTGCTGGTCACCCCTGACCCCGGCGTTATCGAGGTGAATATTCACCCGGCCAGCAGCTGGCAGGAGCTGGTGGACAACACGACCGCTCTGTACGAAGAGGCACGCCTGGCCCGACTGGGCACCGAAAAGTTCATGCTGGATGGTCGCCACGGCGGTACCGGTGGCGGCAACCACGTCACACTGGGCGGGGTGACACCCGCCGATAGCCCGTTGCTGCGCCGGCCTGACCTGCTGCGCTCGCTGGTAACCTATTGGCAGCATCATCCCAGCCTGTCGTATCTATTCTCGGGCATGTTCATCGGCCCGACCAGTCAGGCGCCCCGTGTGGATGAAGGCCGTGACGAAGCCCTTTACGAGCTGGAGATCGCATTCCAGCAGATGCCGGATGGTCTGGTGGAGCAGCCCTGGCTGGTAGACCGGCTGATGCGCAATTTGCTGGTGGACATCACCGGCAACACGCACCGCTCCGAGTTCTGCATCGACAAGCTGTATGCAGCCGGCTCGGCATCGGGTCGTCAGGGCATTCTGGAGTTCCGCGGTTTTGAAATGCCGCCGCATCCACAGATGTCGCTGGTCCAGACTCTGCTACTGCGCGCGCTGGTCGCTCGCTTCTGGAAACAGCCCTACCACAAGCCACTGGTACGCTGGGGAACTGAACTGCACGATCGTTTCATGCTGCCGCACTATGTGTGGTCAGATCTGAAGGACGTGGTCAGGGACCTGCAGTATCACGGTCTGCCGTTCCAGCTGGAATGGCTGGCGCCGTTCGAGGAGTTCCGCTTCCCTCACTACGGCCGGGTTCAGATCGATGACATGGAGCTAGAGCTGCGCTGGGCGATCGAGCCCTGGCATGTACTGGGCGAGGAAGTGTCCAGCTTTGGCACCGCTCGCTACGTGGACTCGTCAGTGGAACGACTGCAGGTACGCTTGAGCGGCCTGACCGAGGGACGTTATTTGCTAGCCTGCAACGGTCGCCGCGTTCCCCTCAGGGCAACCGGGGTACAGGGCGAATACGTGGCCGGCATCCGCTATCGTGCCTGGAGCCCGCCCTCGGCCCTGCACCCAACCATCGGCGTGCATGCCCCACTGGTGTTTGATGTGATTGATAGCTGGAACGGTCACTCCATCGGTGGCTGCACCTATCACGTCAGCCATCCGGGGGGACGCAGCTACGATACCCAGCCGGTCAACGCCTTCGAGGCCGAGGCACGTCGGGTCAACCGCTTCCACAATTACGGCTATACGCCGGGCCCGGTTACGCCACCGCCATTTTACGGAGCGCTGCGTGAATTTTTCCCGCATGATGTGGCACCACGCCCCATGGCACCACCGCTGGAGGAACTGCTTGCCGAGTACCCGCATACTCTCGACCTGAGGCGAAGTTCTTGAACTGTGCAAAAAAACACCTATGATGCCCGCTGACTCCAAGCCAGAGGCCCCTGTACAGTGGCAACCGACAATTTGACTCCGCCGCCTGAGGCCCTGCTGCAGTATGCACCGCGGGACGGACGCTTTGATGAGGCGTTTGCCGCCGACAGCCGTATCCGGCCTCACTGGCAATATGTACTGGATGCCCTGAGCCGGCTTGGCATCGCAGGGTTGCAGAACCGTCAGCACAAGGCACAACGCATCCTGCGTGACGATGGTGCCAACTACAACATGGTGGGCCAGCCCCAGAAAACTCGTGTCTGGGGGCTGGACCCGGTACCCCTGCTGATCGGCAGCGAAGAGTGGAGCCGTATTGAGGCGGGGCTGAGCGAGCGGGCCGAGCTGTTCGATCTGATTCTGCGCGATCTGTATGGTCCGCGTGAACTGATCCGCAACCGCATACTGCCGGCGGAGCTGATTCTGTCTCACAGCGGTTTTTTGCGTGCCTGCCAGGGACTCAACATGCCGGGCGAGCAGCAGCTGATCCTGCATGCGGTGGACATGGTGCGTGGCCCTGATGGCCAGATGCAGGTCGTTGCCGATCGCACTCAGGCTCCAAGTGGTGCCGGCTACGCGCTGGAAAACCGCACCGTGATGTCACGCATCTTGCCAAGCCTGATCCGCGACAGTCAGGTGCATCGCCTTGCCCTCTTCTTTCAAGCACTTCGACGCAAGCTGAACAGCCTGGCGCCCAATGGCGGCACTCCCAGAGTCGTCATTCTGACCCCCGGGGCCTACAGCGAAACCTATTTCGAGCACACTTACCTGGCCAACTATCTGGGGTATTCGCTGGTACAGGGAGGCGACCTGACCGTACGTGATGGCTTCGTGTGGATGAAGTCCCTGGATGGTCTGCACCGCGTAGACGTCATCCTGCGTCGCGTGGATGATATTTGGTGCGATCCGGTCGAGCTGCGCGGCGACTCCCATCTCGGCGTGCCCGGGCTGCTGGAGGCTGTTCGTGCCGGCAATGTGGTGGTTGCAAATCCGCTGGGTTCGGGCATTCTGGAAAATCCGGCCCTGCTCAAGTACATGCCACGCATCAGTGAATTTTTCCTCGGTCATCCACTCACCCTGCCCAGTGCCCGCACCTGGTGGCTGGGTGATCCAGCCGACCGTGAGTATGTTCTGACCCACCTGCCGGAATTGATCATCAAACCCACCAGCCGCCGCCCCGGACAGCAAAGCGTGTATGGAGCACAGCTGGATGAAAAGGGACTGGCACACTGGCATCGTGAACTGACCCGCAACCCCGCTCAATGGGTCGCACAGGAAGCCAATCTTCCATCGACATCACCCACTCTTCAAAGAGGTGGGCTGCGCCCCAGCCCAACGGTACTGCGCGGCTTTGCCGTAGCCGACGAAGGTTCCTACACCGTGATGTCCGGTGGTCTGACGCGAGTGGCCAGCTCTGACCGGCAGATGGTGGTCAGCAATCAGCTCGGTGCCACCAGCAAGGACACCTGGGTACTGGCGTCTGAGCCTCAGCGCCTGACCACGCTGCGAGAGCAACAAACCTCTCTGCTCAGCGGCGAACAGAGCAGCGATCTGCCCAGCCGTGTGGTTGAAAACCTGTTCTGGATGGGACGCTACTCAGAACGCGCCGAGTCAGCCACGCGGCTGCTGCGTACCACCTTCATGCAACTGAACAGCGCCAGCACTCTGCCGGACAGCGTGCGACACCAGCTGTTGCAAAGCGTGACCGAAGTCACGGGCACACAGCCTGGTTTCAGCCCACAGGACCCACAGACCTTCGATGACCCTGAAACCGAGCTGCTCAACGTCATTCTCGACAGCGGCCGCTTCGGCAGCGTCTGCAGCAACGTACAGGCCATGCTCAGCTGTACAGAAGAGGCCCGCGAGATGCTGTCCGGTGATACCCACCGGGTCCTGAGCGACTTGAGGGACACCCTCAATGATCTGCCAGCTCAGCTACAACCGGACAGTCTGGCAGCCCCTGAAGAAGCGTTGGACCCGCTGATTACCAGCCTGCTCGCTCTCTCAGGCCTGAGTCAGGAAAGCATGATTCGCGGCTTTGGCTGGCGCTTCCTCGAAATGGGCCGACGCCTGGAGCGTACCCTGCAGACCACCCTGCTGCTGCGCGCCCTGCTGGTGCCGGTACTGGACGACGATGCCGAAGAACAGCTGCTTGAAGCCGCCCTCATGTGCGGCGAAGTGCTGGTCACCTACCGTCGCCGCTACCGCAGTCAGCCCGAGCTGCGCAACGCCCTGGTGCTTCTCCTGCTCGATCGAAGCAACCCGCGCTCGCTGCAGTATCAGCTGGACCAGCTGACTCAGCATCTTTACGAATTGCAGGGTGGCGCCTCAACGTCTCTGCTGAGCGAAGAGCGCCGCACATTGCTGGAGGCCCGTACCCTGCTGCAACTGTCCCGTGCCGAGCAACTGGCCGAGCTGGATGATCAGGGACAGCGCCAGGCACTGGATACACTGCTCAGCCAGCTGTTTGAGCGCCTGACGGCAACCGCCACCCTGATTGCCGGCCATTACTTTGAGCATCAGCGCAATCCGCAGCAGCTGGTAAATACCCGATGGGGTGACGAGGAATGATCTACCGTATCCGCCACATCACGCGCTATACCTATGAGCAGCCGGTCAGCCAATGTTTCAACAAGGCGCACCTGCTGCCGCGCAATACGCCCTCCCAGCGCTGTCTGGACAGCCGTATTGAAGTGACGCCCAAGACAGGCTGGCTGCGCGAACACCTGGACTATTTTGGCAATCGCTACTGCTATTTCATGCTGCAGGAACCGCACAAGCTGCTCGAAATCGACATCACCAGCCGCATCGACGTAAATCCGGGACAGCCCGAAAGCGCGCTGGACCTGGGTTGCAGCATCAGCGAGGCCCGTGCCCGCATCGACCTGGCCGCTGACGAAGAGACCCTGCTGGCGCGAGAATTCCTGCTGGATTCGCCCATGATCCGCGCCAGCAAACAACTGCGTGAGTATGCAGCACCGAGCTTTTCCACCGAACGCACCCTGCTCTCGGCCGTTCGCGAGCTGACCCAGCGCATCTACGAGGACTTCACCTACGACCCGGAGTTTTCCACAATCGCCACGCCACTGCATGATGTGCTGAGACACAAACGCGGCGTCTGCCAGGACTTCGCACATCTGGCGATCGGTTGCCTGCGCGCGCTGGGCTTCCCGGCCCGCTATGTCAGCGGCTACCTGGAAACACTGCCGCCGCCCGGTCAGGAAAAGCTGGTGGGGGCCGATGCCTCTCATGCATGGTTTGCCGTGTATTCACCGGGTGATGGCTGGTTCGAGTTTGACCCCACCAATAACAACATGCCCGCCGGCCAGCATATCGTGACCGCCTGGGGTCGCGACTATGCGGATGTTACGCCGCTGCGCGGCATCATATTTGACGGTGGCGGCGAACAGACGCTGGAGGTTTCAGTGGATGTTGCTCGGCTGCAGGGCTGATCAGCCCCTGTTGCCGGAAGCTCGTTGTCCGTCGCTTGCCACAGCGGAGCTCAGTGCGATACTGGATTAATACGCCCAAACTGGCTAAGGTGGGTGGAAAGTAACCATGGCTGCAAGGCATGCTCAACGGTTCAATGCATAAACATCAATGGCGACTCTCGATCGGCCAACACTGGTCGCGCAGTATCCGTGGTATCGCCATCCCCCCTCCCCGCGTCAATGGACAGATCTGATCTGGCCACGCTTGCTCACATCTCCACTTTTTACGGCTAAGACATTGGCTCGGCATCATATGCCGGCTGCTCTTGGCCCCTGTGTGGCTGGCCAGATCACTCACCCAAGGTTTCAATTTTCACCTGACATGAGTTGTCTGCCTTATGAACGCTGCAATCAAGAACACCCGGCGAACCATGACCGCCGGCGAAGCCATGATCGAATCCGCCATGGCCAATGGCGTCGACACCCTATTCGGTATACCCGGTGCCCAGATCTACCCGCTGTTTGACGGTATCCACAAACAGGGGCTGAATTTGATCGTGCCGCGCCACGAACAGAGCGCCGCCTACATGGCCATGGGCTATGCCAAATCCACCGGCAAAACCGGCACCTTCGCCGTGGTGCCCGGCCCTGGTATTCTCAACACCACTGCCGCTCTGTGTACCGCCATGGGCAACTGCAGCCCGGTGGTGGGTTTGACCGGTCAGGTGCCATCGTCTTTCCTGGGCAGGGGCCGAGGCCACCTGCATGAACTCAAGGATCAGGCCGGCACGCTGAAATCGATCATCAAAGACGCCTTCAGCATCCAACAAGCGAAAGACACGGCTGCGGTAATGAATCAGGCCTACCAGACCGCTCGCAGCGGTCGGCCGGGACCGGTTACCGTTGAGATGTGTTGGGATACCATGGCCACCGAGTCCGAATTTGAATCGCTGACACTGTCCCCAGTCGACGACGCGCTGCCCGAAATCAATCCGGATGCCCTCAAATCCGCCACCGAGATGATTGCCGGTGCCCGCAGGCCGATGATCATGTGTGGCGCCGGTGCGCTGCATGCCTCCGAGGAAGTAACTGCCTTGGCCGAACTGCTCAATGCACCGGTCACGGCTTTTCGCAGTGGTCGCGGCGTAGTCGCTGAAGACCATCCTCTGGGCCTGTCAGCAGTGGCCGCACGCCAGCTCTGGGATGACTGCGATCTGCTGATCGGTATCGGTTCCCGTCTGGAGATGCCCTACCTGCGCTGGGGTAACTACATGACGTACGAGCGCAAGCCGAGCAGTGGCCCCAAGCTGATCCGTATCGATATCGATCCTGAGCAAATGAGTATCTTCGAGCCAGACGTCGGCATTGTGGGAGACTCGGCACAGGCGTGCCGAATTCTGCACGACCTGTTGCTGGATAAGGTGTCACCCGATGAAAATCGTCTGGACGAGATTGCCCGGGCCAAGGTGATGGCCCGGGACGCGCTGCAAGGCGTACAACCGCAGATGGCTTATCTCGATGTGATCCGGCAGGTACTGCCGCGCGATGGTTTTTACGTGCCTGAACTGTCACAAATGGGCTTCACCAGCTGGGTCGGCGGCTTGCCGGTACTCAAGCCACGCACCTATGTGGAGGGCGGCTATCAAGGGACCTTGGGCTACGGCTTCCCTACCGCGCTGGGGGTGAAAGTGGCCAACCCGGACAAGGCCGTGGTCTCCGTCAGCGGTGATGGCGGTTTCATGTTCGGCGTGCAGGAACTGATGACCGCCGCCGAGTTCAATATCGGACTGGTCAGCATCGTGGTTAACAATCGCTCCTACGGCAATGTGCGCCGCGATCAGCAAATGGGGTTTGGCAGCCGCTTCAGCGGCTCCGAGTTGAAGACACCGGACTTCGTCAAGTTGGCGGATAGTTTCGGGGGGCGTGGCTACCGTGTCGACAGCCCTCAGGCGCTCAAGCTCGTGCTGGAAAAGTGCATCGAACTGAACCAGCCCTGCCTGATCGAGATCCAGTCCGAACGCGGCCTTGAGAGTTCACCCTGGCCGTTTATTCATCCGCAGGGACCGCTGGAATCGGCACAGGTGCCGTATGATAACGCCTAACATTATGAAAAGCTGAAGCGTATCAACTGATTACCCCCTCTTTCACTCCAAATGGGCCGGTATCGACCCGGCCCTGTCCACCGCCATATCACCATTGATATTTCCGCGTTCGGCTAATTTTCAGCCTTGATGTTAAAATATGGATATATCTATATGATAATAATTTGTATTTGAATTTAGCTTTAAGGCCATTATCATGACCTCTGAATCGTTTCTGTCTCCCTCTGGAAACCAAAGCGCTCAGAACTATCGTTCTTAAATTCGACACCAGCAAGACAACAGGCATAACAATGGCACAGGATTTTTCCAAACGACTGGCGGCAGCAGGTCTATCTTTTCCGCTTGTGGCAGGCAGTGGCCTGGCACTGGCCAACACCGAAACAGAACCGGCCCGCATGAGCCAGGAAACGCTGGTAATCACCGGCTCCGGTGCCCAGGTCCATCTGACCGACGAGTTTGCTGGTGGTCAGGTGGCACGTGGCAGCCGTAACGGCATTTTGGGCAATATCGACTACATGGACTCGCCGTTCAGCAGCACCGCCTACACGGCGGATTTCATCGACAATCAGCAGGCTGGCAGCGTCGGCGAAGTGCTCGCACGCGATCCTGGTGTCCAGCTGACCAAAGGGTACGGCAACTTTCAGGAAGTCTACATGTTGCGTGGTTTTCCGACCTACTCGGATGACATCACCGTCAACGGTCTGTACGGCATTCTGCCGCGTCAGATGCTGTCCACCGCCATGGTAGAGCGGGTCGAGGTGTTCCGCGGTTCCTCTGCTTTCGTCAACGGTGCGGCTCCCGGTGGCAGCGGTGTCGGCGGTTCGATCAACATCATTCCCAAGCGTCCGGGTAACGAAGCGATTACCGATATCAGCATCGGCTATGAAGATGGCACCCGTTACACCACCGCCGTCGATGCTTCGCGTCGTTTCGGTGAGGATGAACAGTGGGGGGTCCGGGTCAACGGCCTGACCACCAACGGCGAAGGTGCGATCGAAGATGAAGACCGCTCCCTGGATGCGCTGTCGCTGGCCACCGATTATGAGTCCGACAATTTTCTGATGAGCGCCAACCTGGGCTATCAGAAGGACCGTCTCGACACCCCACGGCCGCAGGTAACTCCGACCGGTGCCCTTCCCGATGCCCCGGATGCCGACAGCAATTACGCTCAGGACGGCACCTACTCCGAAGAGGAGGACCTGTTCGGTACCCTGCGCGGCGAATGGCAGCTGTCCAATAACGCCTCCGCCTGGGTCGCTGGCGGCTTCCGCGAGAGCGAGGAGCGCAACGTCCTGATGAACCCCAGAAGTACGGCCGACGGCACGCTGAGCGGTTACCGTTTCGACAACGCTCGTGAAGACTCTGTCCGCTCTGCCGATGCCGGTGTACGCCTGTTCGTGGATGGCGAACAGTTGTCGCACGAGTTTGTCGTCTCGGCTGCCATTAGCCGTCAGGAAGTACGCAACGGCTGGAACTTCAGCAGTTTCACCCGCTCACCGATGGGTTCGCTGGATGCCCCGGATACCAGTAATCTGCCGGCGATGACGCCCTTTTACCCCGGCGGCAGCCTGGATAATCCCCAGCGTGACGAAGTCTCCATCCAGCGCAGCCTGGCCCTGGCCGATACATTGCGCATGCTGGACGACCGCCTCGCCCTGACCCTGGGCCTGCGTTACCAGGATCTGGAGACACGTGACTACGACATCAACACCAACGACGCCCTGTCCGAGCAGTCCGCACACGCCTGGACCCCGGCGCTGGGTGTGGTGTACGCCCTGAACCCGGAAGTTTCCCTGTACGCCAACTATGCGGAAAACCTGCAGAAAGGCTCATCGGCCAGCTCAACCTATGGTGCCCAGCCGGTCACCAATGCCGGCAGCATTCTCGATCCCTTCCGCGGCGAACAGATGGAAGCGGGTGTGAAGCTGGATCTGGGCAACCTGGGTGCTACCTTCAGCCTGTTCACGGTGAACCGCCAGAACGGCATCTATCGTGACAACGGCAACGGCAGCTACACCTTTACCAATGACGGCGAACGCGTCAGTCAGGGCGTGGAGATCACCACTTTCGGCGAGCCCGTGCCCGGCCTGCGCCTGCTGGGCGGCCTGACCTGGATAGATGCCACCTATGAAGATACCCAGGACGGCATTAACGACGGTAAAACGGCGATCGGCGTGCCCGAATGGCAGGCCAAGTTGTCCGGCGAGTACAGTCCTGCCAGCCTGAACGGCATCACCTTTGATGCGGGCCTGATCTACACCGGCAGCCAGCAGGCCGACCTGGCCAACACGCAGAAGATCGATGCCTGGACCCGAGTTGATACTGGTGTGCGCTATGTCACCCAAGTGGGCCAGCAGCAGCTGACCCTTCGAGCCCGTGTCGAAAACCTGTTCGACGAATCCTACTGGAGCAGCGTAGGTGGTTCGGGTGACAGCTATAACTACCTGACGCTCGGCAGCCCGCGTACTCTTTCACTCAACGCCACCCTGAGCTTCTAAGCGGTACTGAACATGCACTATACCGCCATGCAAACCTGGGCCTGGGTGCACAAGTGGAGCAGTCTGGTCTGCACGGCATTTTTGTTGATGCTGTGTCTGACCGGGCTACCGCTGATCTTCCATGACGAGATCGATGAGTTCTTTTCCCCGTCCGATTGGCAGCCCGCCAATCCGGGGGCGGAGCTGATGTCGCTGGACCAGATTGTCCGCATTGCGCAGGACAACCGCCCCGGAGAACGGCCGCTGTACCTGAGTTTCGATATCGACCGGCCGGTGGTCAATGTGACCACCGCACCGCCAACGGACAGCAACCAGCCGGACTTTCACCTGATGCCCTATGACCTCACCAGCGGCGATCAGGTCCCCTTTCCGGAAGATGCCAGCTCGGCAGTGATGCACTTCCTGTTGCAACTGCATACAGACATGTTCCTGGGGCTGCCGGGCATGCTGTTTCTGGGATTTATGGGCCTGCTGTTTGCAGTCGCCACGGTCTCGGGCATCGTGCTCTACGCGCCGTTCATGCGCAAGATTCCGTTCGGGACCCTGCGACGTGAAAAGTCCCGCCGACTGCTCTGGCTGGACTATCACAACCTGCTGGGCGTGGTGACGATTGTCTGGGCACTGTTGGTCGGTCTGACCGGGGTGGTGAACACTCTGGAGGAACCGATAATCGATGGCTGGCGCAACGCCGAACTGGATGACCTGATCAAGCAGCATCAATCCGTCGAAAGCATCGAGCACTGGGCCTCGGTGGATGAGGCCGTGGCCAGCGCCCTGACGCTGGCACCGGATATGGAACCCCAGTTCATCGCGTTTCCCGGCGCACGCTATTCCACGCCCGGGCATTTCGCCGTGTTTCTGCACGGGCGCACGCCGGTGACCGAACACATCATCTTGCCAGTACTGGTCAACGCCCGTACCGGCGAAGTTGAAGGGCGCCGCGAGATGCCCTGGTACGCCAAAACTTTGGCCCTGTCGGGGCCGCTACACTTTGGCGATTACGGCGGGATGACGCTGAAAGTGATCTGGGCTCTGCTTGATCTGGTCCTGATCGCCGTGCTGATTTCCGGCCTCTATCTCTGGCTCAAACGCGGTACTGGCCGCTCCAAAGTCACAAGCGATCTACAATCACTTGAGGAACAAACGGCATGATCTGGCGAATCTTTGGCTGGCCGATCATCATCGGCCTGGTGTCCGCCGCCGGCTTCGCCACCACTCTGCTGGCCAGCTCGGAACAGGATCTGCTGCCGGCACTGGCCTGCGGCGCGGGACTGCTGCCGATACTGATCTTCCTGTTGCGCCAGCCCCCACGTCGCTAGTCGGTACCTGCCGGGTCCCTCTCGACCGAGAGACCCGGCAGGTACCTCACTCCTCGTCGTAGCCCTTGAGCAGGCGACGCAAATACCAGAACAGTCCCACTGCCAACAACGGCACCAGCAGGCTCAGCCCAGCGACAGCTGGCGTTCCAGTTCGGTATCGCCCAGGATGTTTCTCAGCGTACGGTCGATCAGGTCGAAGGCGTAGTAGGTCACCACGATGACGGTGAAGCTTTCCAGTTTGGCCTGCATGCGGATCTGACGACGGGCACGCTTGTTCAGCCCTTCCAGCAGGTCCTTGTTCTGCCCCTCGATGGAGAGATCCACCTGAGAGCGGACCAGGTCGGTGGAACGGGCGATTCGCTTCGACAGCCGTTCAATACGTTCACCGGTCGCTTTGCAGGTACGCCGGGCCGGGTCCAGCCGCCGATCCATGAACTGCTCGATGGTCTGAATCCCCTCCAGCCGTTCCTCGCGCAGCTCTTCGATGCGACTGTACATCAGGGCAAAATAGGCTTCTGAAGCCGCCAGACGGTTGGCACTGCGGGCGGACAGATCCTCCACCCGCGCCGCCTGCTGCATCAGCTGGTGTATCAGCTCTGCCGGTTCACGGCGTGCTTCGGCAATCGAGGCCACGGTTTCCGCCAGTGCCTGATCCAGCGCGGTCACCTCGGGCATCACCTCATTGCTCAAGGGCAGTCCCAGCAATGCCATATGCCGGTAGGTGTCGATTTCACAAATACGCTGCAACAGCCGCCCACAGCGGTAGTCGATCATCTTCGGCTGCTGCAGCACCAGCACACGACTCATGCGACTGTCAGAACGTTCACGGAAGTCAGTGAACACCTGTCCCGCCGCCCCCATCACAGAGGAACCGGACACCTGGTGATCGTTGAAGTGCTGCTCCAGCAACGGCTCCGGATCATCGGGTTGGCAGATCACCTCCACGCCACAGAGATAGGCTCCCGGCAGCTGTTCGCGTTCTTCATCGGTGAAGGCGGGAGGTTCTGTGGTTACCAACGCATAGAGGGTCAGACTGTAAAATTCGCCATGCGGTTCAAAGCGCAACGCCCAGCGGTCATTCCGCGTGAAGAAAAAGCCTTCGCTGTTCTGCGGCAGCGGCAGGCCTTTCAGGCTGGCCAGCTGTCTCACACTGCGGTTCACGGCTTCCTCTGCCACACCCTCGTACAGAATTGCCTGGTGACACAGCGCCAGCGGTCCGCTGAGTTTATGAAACGGGCGCGCATGGACTTCAGCAACGATTTGGTCACGCAGTGAATGGTCGTACATACTGGCGAAGCTCCCAGACAGCAGGGTGAAAGTGTTAACAGGCAGCATACCAGACACGGATTAAGGAGTTATGCATGGGTGTCTTTGGATGAAACGCACACCCTACAAGACTGAGCGCCAGGTTATACCCAGGGCCCTCCAGCCAAAACTAGACACCCGGTCTAATTATTCCGATAATTCGGGAATACGTTACAGAACGAGCCCACATGAATTCGACAACACCCGAACGCCCGGCACGCCGCCGCGGCCGGCCACCCAAGAACAGCGCCCGCCCCTACTCTGAAGTGCGCCATGCACTGGTTCAGTCGGGGCTTGCCATGCTGACCGAGAAGGGCTACAGCTCCGTCGGTATCGATGAGATCCTGCGTTCCGTCGATGTCCCCAAGGGTTCCTTCTACCACTACTTCAAGAGCAAGGAGGAGTTCGGCCAAGAGCTGATCGGCGCCTACGGTCAATATTTTGCCCGCAAGCTGGACCGCTTTCTGCTGGATGACGCCTTTGCACCGCTGCAACGCATCCGCAACTTCGTGCAGGATGCCAGCGAGGGCATGACACGCCACCAGTTCCGACGCGGCTGCCTGATCGGCAACCTGGGCCAGGAAATGAGCCTGCTGCCGGAGTCCTTCCGGGGACAACTGAAAGCGGTGTTCGAGGACTGGCAACAGAGAACAGCGGACTGCCTGAGAGCGGCTCAGGCATGTGGCGAGCTATCGACCGCTCAGGACTGCGACCAGCTGGCCGAGTGGTTCTGGATCGGTTGGGAAGGCGCAGTACTCAGAGCCAAGCTGGAGGCGTCACCCGAACCCTTGCAGCGCTTTGCCAGCGGCTTTTTCCAGCTGCTGCAGCCTGATACCGATTAAGCCGTCACTGACTCAGTTCCACTTTGAAGGGCCGCTGACAGAATTTTGCGAGAGACTGGCCATGCTCTTCCATTTCGCTGAGCGCTCTTTTGCGCATCAGGATGACCCGTTGTCCATCGTCCATGATCACAACCAGACTGAAACCATGTCGCTCGAGAAAGGTTTTAGTCACGCAAAACCCCGCAATCCGATCCAGTGGCAACTCTGACCGCGCAATGGGATACAGGCTACTCAGATGATGCGTCAGCGTCCCCTTGTTCTTGTCGATCAACAGGTAGTGACGCACACATAAACCATGCAAGGCCAAAGTCGCTAACAGGGCCCAGCTCAGGATAACCGGAAACTCACTGGAGAGGCCCAGATACACCATCAGCAGTGCCGCCAGCATGAATGGAATCGCGACAATCCGGAGTTTACGCGTCAGAACAAGCTTACCGATATTAGGTGACGACGACGTCCAGGCACTCATCCTAGGCCCCTCCCTTGTTCGCAAGCAGGCTCAAGATCACACCCAACACAAGAAAGACCGGGAAAGGCAGTGCCAGCTTGAGAAATATCCGCTGATCCCAAACAGAAGCGTATTTCGTCTGGGCGTCCGTGATGGAGGCACTGGATTCGTACTCAGCTCTGCTGTCAGCCAAGGGAGATTTGGAGCCGTGAGCGACCTTTTCAGGGTCTGCATCGTTAAGTGAGCCTGTTTCCCGTTGGCTTTGAAGTTCAATTTCTTCTGGCCACTGGGACACGCGATCAAACGCGGGCACAGCGAAATACTGGTGAATGAATCTTGCCAGCTGACGCGCCTCTTCGAGGCTGCCAATCGTGTATTTTTGACCGGCAATCTCAAGCAGACAGCCTTCCGAGAGTTCCGCTATGGGCGCAACCACCGCACGCTGGTTTGCCAGCGCCCCTTGCGACTGCACGGATCTGCCAAGCCCCCACCAGGACTTTTCAAGTTGTATCGTACGACCGGCAGCGTCCAGCACCAGGTGTCGTCGTACACCCAACGCAAGAGCCGTAAAGAAGATGAGAAAAACGGAAGTACCGATGTAGAGAACCTGCTCGATACCATCAAGCACGACTGACATCAGCAAGGATCCCAGCAAACAGACCAGCGCAATAACACCCCAGATAATCCACTTCACTTGGCCTGAGGTTCTGAAATAGAACTGGTTGTCAGACGTTCGCTTCAGGTGCATTCGAGCACCCTTGCTTAACGCGAGATAGTCCGCCTGTTGCGACATAGCCCTTCCCTGAGTCATTGATGGTCACATTCTGGCCGAGCATCTTAACACGGGATCGCCCTGTCAATTCACAGGCCTGATTGATCTCCTCAATGTCAGCAGGCGATGACTGAAGCAACTGGCTTTATAGATCGCGATCTGTCCCCGGACTCATCCAGCAATGCTCGCAGCGACTGACATATCCACCAGAAATGAAGATCACCAGGCGCATCCTGCACCTGGTGAATCAACTCAGCGTGGCTGGCGACCGAGGTTGTAGAACTCGGCATTCGGGCGCATGCTAGTCACGTTGGCCATACGGTTCGACAGGCCGAAGAAGGATGATATCGCCGCGATATCCCAGATATCATCCTCGTCAAAACCCTGCGCCTTGAGAGCTGCAAAGTCCTCTTCACCCACCGCGTAAGCCTGCATCGACACCTTGACGGCGAAATCCAGCATCGCCTTCTGACGTTCGGTGATATCAGCCTTGCGATAGTTGACCGCCACCTGATCGGCAATCAGTGGGTCCTTGGCCCGGATCCGCAGGATGGCCCCGTGGGCCACCACGCAGTACTGACACTGGTTCAGGTTGCTGGTCGCCACCACGATCATTTCACGCTCGGCAATCGTCAGATTGCCCGGCTTTTCCATCAAGGCATCATGGTAGGCAAAGAAGGCACGAAATTCCTCCGGCCGATGTGCCAACACCAGAAACACGTTAGGAACAAAACCGGCCTTTTCCTGCACCGCCAGAATCCGCTCACGGATATCTTCCGGCATATCGGACAGCTCCGGCACCGGGAAACGGCTGATCGCCTGTTGTTTCACTTCACTCATTACGACTCTCCTGATTGTCGGGACTCAATTGTCGGGACTCTCATCCCTGATCATTATTCGCCGGCAACCGGCACCACGATGCGGCCACGGATCTGACCTTTCATCATCAGCGCGGCCTGATCAATCACCTGCTCGAAAGGCACATCGGTGATCAGGTTTTCCAGCTTGTTGATATCCAGGTCCTGTGCCAGACGCTGCCAGGCTTCCAGACGTTCGGCCTTGGGAGCCATCACGCTGTCAACACCGACCAGCGTCACGCCACGCAGAATGAACGGCGCCACTGTGGCCGGGAAGCCCATACCGGCCGCCAGCCCACAGGCCGCCACTACACCACGGTATTTCATCGCAGCACAGACGTTGGCCAGCACCTGGCCACCGGCCACGTCGATGGCACCGGCCCACTGCTCTTTCGCCAGTGGACGGCCTTTCTCGCTGTACTCGGCACGGTCCACGATGCTGGACGCTCCCAGCATCTTGAGGAAGTCGGCTTCTTCCGGGCGACCGGTCATGGCCGCCACGTCGTAACCCAGTTTTGCCAGCACAGCCACGGCCACACTGCCGACGCCGCCAGCGGCACCGGTGACCAGAATCGGACCGTCTTCGGGTTTCACGCCCTGTTTCTCCAGCGCCAGCACACAGAGCATCGCCGTGTAGCCGGCAGTCCCCAGCCCCATCGCCTGACGCTCTGTAAACGGCGCCTGCAGCGAGATCAGCCAGTCGCCCGGCACACGCACTTTCTCGGCCAAACCGCCCCAGTGCTTCTCGCCCACGCCCCAGCCGTTCAGGACCACATGATCACCTGGCTTGAAATCCGGGTTGTCAGACGACTCGACCACGCCGGCAAAGTCGATGCCCGGCACCATGGGATAACTCTTGGCGATCGGCGCACTGCCGGTCAACGCCAGCGCGTCCTTGTAGTTCATGGTGGAATACGCCACCCGCACGGTCACGTCACCCTCGGGCAACTGGGCATCATCCAGTTCCTTGAAGGCAACGGTCTGCTGGTCTTCTGCCTTGTCGAGTACGATCGCTTTGAACATAGATCCTCCTGCGGATTGAGCATTTCGGCCGGGCGGCATTAATTAGACGGACGTCTAATTAATGCCAGTAATCAGTCTTGCTGTCCACCTATTTTGGACACTTTCATGCGATTGTGCATAACCGATGTTGACGACTTTGGACGTTTGCACTAATTTCTGTAATGACAGAAACAAATGAAAGGCATCATCATGCAGCTCAGCCCGACCATGCAAACCTTTATTCTTCACTGGGGAGAGATGGGCTCTCGGTGGGGTGTCAATCGCACCGTGGCGCAGATTCATGCGCTGCTGTATCTGGCGGGTGAACCCCTGACAGCTGAAACCATTACCGAAGCGCTGGGCGTGGCGCGCTCGAATGTGAGTACCAGCTTGCGCGAGCTGCAGTCCTGGGGACTGGTTAATACTTCCCAGAAGCTGGGCGACCGACGCGACTATTTCGCCTCTCAGCAGGATGTGTGGGATATCTTCATGACCATCATGGAAGGCCGAAAACAACGCGAGCTGGACCCGACGTTGACCACCCTGCGCAGCTGCTCGGTTGAAGGCAAGGAAGACAGCGAAACACCCGCCGAGGTCCAGGCCCGTATCGATGACACTCTGGCGTTTCTTGAACAGCTGATCGAGTGGTATGGGCAGATGAAATCGGTCGACCGCAACACGCTGATTAAACTGATGAAGCTCGGTGCCCGCGTACAAAGCCTGATGGGCAAATAAAAAAATTTACTCACTTATTTCTGTTTTGACAGAAATAACAAAAACTACCACGCAACGGATCTGCACTGGAGGTACCTCATGCGTGTACTGCTGGCCGGCGCCACCGGCTTTATTGGCCAACACCTGCACCGCGCATTGTTGGCAGAGGGACATGAAGTGGTCGCCTGCTCTCGTCAGCGCCCTGACCTGCCGTGCCTGGACTTTTTCCCCTGTGATTTCTCACACGACCTGAGTCCCGAGCACTGGCTTTCCCGTCTGAGCGACCTGGATGCTGTCATTAATGCGGTGGGCATTATTCGGGAAGGTTCGGGCCAACGTTTTAACGCCCTGCATACGCTGGCACCCAAGGCCTTGTTCGGCGCCTGTACTCAAAAGGGCATCAAGGGCATCACCCGTGTCATCCAGATTTCGGCACTGGGCGCTGATGAGCAGGCTGAAACCGCCTACCACCTGAGCAAGCGGGAAGCCGATGACTATCTCGCCCAGCAGCCGCTGGACTGGCTGATCCTGCGCCCTTCTCTGGTGTACGGACCCGGCTCTGCCAGCAGTGAGCTCTTTGCCGGCCTTGCCGCACTGCCGCTCACGCCGTTGATCGGTGACGGCCAACAGCCAGTGCAGCCGATTCATATCGATGATCTGATCAAAGCGGTGCTGACCGCTCTGACAAGCGAGTCGCCCTCTCGGCAACGGATCGACTGTGTCGGCCCCTCAGCTCTGAGCTTCCAGAATTGGCTCAACGGCTGGCGAGAGTGGCTGGGTAAAGCCACCGCTCCATCGATACGAGTACCCTTCGCCCTCGCCCAGTCAGGTGCTCGTGTGTGCGCACCCTTCAGCCGCCTGCCGGTGGATGCTGAGAGTTTGCAGATGCTACAACGGGGTAATGCTGCGCCAGTCGAACCCTTTAAGCAGGCATTTGGATTTACACCTCAACCATTCGAGCACAGTATCGAACAGACGCCAGCCAGTCGTGCCGAGCGCCAGCAGGCCGGGTTATTCTTCCTCTGGCCATTACTGCGCTTGAGCCTGGCCTTCATGTGGATCTGGACCGGGCTGACCTCGGCCCTTTGGTACCCGGTGGATGAGAGCTATCGGATGCTTGCTGCAGTAGGCTTGTCAGGTGTCGCCTTGCCCATCGCCCTCTACACGGCTGCGCTACTGGATACGCTGCTGGGATTGGCGCTGCTGCTGAATTATCGGCTGCGGATCGTGCTGCTGACCCAAGTCGCAATGGTGTTCGGGTATAGCTTGATTCTCACCTTTTGCCTGCCCGAATTCTGGCTTCACCCTTTCGGCCCAATCAGTAAAAACCTGCCACTGATTGCCGCCAGCTTGATGCTGTACGTTCGCGAAGGAGACGCACAATGAGTATCTATTTAATCCTGAAATCAGCCCATATCCTCAGCGCCTTTTTGCTGTTCGGCACCGGTCTGGGCAGCGCCTTTTACAAGTACATGAGTTACCGCGGCGGACAGGTTGCCGCCATTGCCGAAACCGATCGGTTGGTGGTGCTGGCCGACTGGCTGTTCACCACCCCAACCATTCTGATCCAGCCTCTGACCGGTGTGGCGATGTTGTGGGTCATAGACCTGCCGATCACCACCCCTTGGGTGATACTGACCTTCGCCCTCTACCTGCTGGCAGGCCTGTGCTGGCTGCCTGTAGTCTGGTTGCAGCTGCGGATGAAAGCGCTGTCCCGGCAGGCGGCTGCGGATAAGGCGCCGCTGCCGGACAGCTACCATCGCTATAGCCGCTACTGGTTCTGGCTGGGTGTGCCAGCGTTTTTCGCCATGGTCATCGTAGTCGGATTAATGGTGTTCAAGCCATACTTCTGACTGCAGATGCCCGCGATCAGGCACTCTCGACCGCAAGCGTTTCACTGGACTCACGATGCCCCAACTCTCTGACTGTCGCGGCCCAGCTCTCCCTATCTGCTTCGCTGGAGAGGATAAGCGAACCGAACAGGCTGTGCTCAACGGGCGCTACGCCACAGAACTGGAGGGTGTAGCGTCCCAATTGTTCGAGCACAGGAGCGGCCTGCTCTTGCAGAAAATCGGGCAGGTTGTCCATGGTCAGGATGATGCGGGCACTCTTGCCTACTAACAGGGGCACAGGCATGCCCTCTTCATAGCTAAAGGTGACGCCCGGCAGAAAGGTGCGATCCAGCAGTCCCTTGCATGCAGCGGGCAAACCGCCCCACCAAATCGGCGCCAGCATGACAATGTGGTCTGCACTCAGGAGGGCGGTTTGCAGCCGTTGCAGGTCCGGCTCAAGGAGTTGTTCCTGGTCATAGCCAGAAGACAGGTTGGCATTAAAGCGAAGCTCTGACAGATTGACGCGGGTGACCTCGGCATGCGGCCTGGCACCTGCTTCATACTGATCGGCCAGATGGTTACAAAAGCTGTCGGATTTGGGATTGCCGTTAATTAGCAGAATGGATTTCATGGATATCAGCTCTAAGGATTGAAGAGCTGACAAGCCTAAACCCTGCCCCTTGGGGGAAGGTCAAGCTCTGCAACCAGCGGGCTGATCAACAGGCTCAGAACTATTCATTTCCACGATGCACGCATCCAGCTGCTTCACGTTAGCCTTCAGACGTTCAATTTCCTGAAGTAACGCCTGCCGATAGTCTGTCAGATAGGCGTTCACATGCGCCCAGTCGATCTCACCCTGGACGTAACGAATGGCCGTCTTGATCTGTGACACGCGCATTCCCATCTGCCGCGCTTCAATAATCAGCTTCAGCAGCTGCACATCCGCTTCACGATACAGACGGTAGTTCGCATCACTGCGTGTTGGCCTGATCAGACCCGCCTCTTCATACAGCCGTATCGCCTTTAGCGTCAGCCCTGTGCGCTTTGCCACTTCACCAATAAACATCCCTGTCGCCTCCAACCGACTTTGCCTTGGCAGAAAGCAGCATCCGATAGCTGCCCTACCCGGCCGCCATCATACCCTGAGCGTTGCAGATCCGGTCACTCCAGCAGAAAATTACGACGCCCTTCCCCATCCAGCGCCTCGGCATCACCGGACTCGTCTTTCAGGTCCACACCCGAGAGTTTGCGCTTCAGCGATTCCATCACCAGCCACAGCAACCGGTCTGCCGCATCTTCCGGCGAGATACCGGCCGGACGGATATTGGAAATGCAGTTGCGGGCGGCGTCGGTCAAACCGACGTGCGGGTTGTAGGTGTAGTAGATACCCAAACTGTCCGGCGAACTGAGCCCCGGTCGCTCGCCCACCAGCAGGATCACTACTCGACTGCCCAGCAACTCACCGACTTCATCCCCCACCGCAACTCTGCCCTGCTGCACGATACAGACCGGCGTGCGGGTCAGCCCTTCAGCCGACAGGCGCTGGTCCACCTCGGCCGCGACCCTCGTTGCATGACGCTGTACCGCCGTGGACGAAAGACCATCTGCGATCACGATGGTCGCGTCGCTGGCAGGTTGCTGCTCGCGTACCTGCTTCAGCAATGCCGCCGAGTCGGCATCCAGCCGCCGCCCCTTGTCCGGCCGCTGCAAGTAGGTTGCGCGATCCTCCGCCTGACTGTGCAGCAACAGGCTCTGCAGCCCGGCTTCCATCAATTCAGTCTTCAGCTGCTTCACATCCAGCGGTATATGCACGGCATCCCGTGCGCGGGCATGAGCCTGCTGGAACGCCAGCTGAGGCGCCGTCGGCTGGCTGATGCCGCTGCGGCCCAGCCCGATGCGGGCATCGGTATGGCGACGCAGGCTGGCCCAGCTGTTGGACGTTACGATCTGATGTTTATCCACAGGATTCTTTTCCACAATCAGGCCTCCTTACAGCCGGTCCTGAAGATGGGCAAAGGGCGGCGGCAGCGTCGAACCACTGGCCAGCCGATTGTCCGCGCCGAAAATGCCCATCTTCTCCAGCCAGGCGGCAAACTCAGGTGCCGGCGGCTTGTTCAGTACCTCACGCACGTAGAGGGCGTCGTGAAACGAGGTGGTCTGATAGTTGAGCATGATGTCGTCGGAGCCGGGTATGCCCATGATGAAGTTGATCCCGGCCACGCCCAGCTGGGTCAGCAGCATGTCCATGTCATCCTGATCCGCTTCGGCGTGGTTGGTATAGCAGATGTCACAGCCCATCGGCAGGCCCAGCAATTTGCCGCAGAAGTGGTCCTCCAGCCCGGCGCGGATGATCTGCTTGCCGTCGTACAGGTACTCCGGGCCGATAAAGCCGACCACGGTATTCACCAGCAGCGGATCAAAACGGCGCGCCACGGCATAGGCACGAGTTTCACAGGTCTGCTGGTCAACGCCATGATGGGCATTGGCCGACAGCGCGCTGCCCTGACCGGTCTCGAAGTACATGACGTTCTGGCCCACGGTGCCGCGCCCCAGCTCCAGCGCCGCCTTGTGCGCCTCGTCCAGAATCGACAGGTTGATGCCGAAACTGTCGTTGGCCGCCTGAGTACCGGCAATCGACTGGAACACCAGATCCACCGGCGCGCCCCGATTGATCGCCTCCAGATGGGTGGTGACATGGGTCAGCACGCAAGACTGGGTCGGAATTTCGTAGCGCTGGATCACGTCGTCGAGCAAGTGCATCAGCCGGGTCACCGCATGGTAGTTGTCGGTAGCCGGGTTGATGCCGATCACCGCATCGCCATTGGCATAGAGCAGGCCGTCCAGCACGCTGGCGGCGACGCCGGCCGGGTCATCGGTGGGGTGGTTGGGCTGCAGCCGCGTGGACATCCTGCCGCTCAGACCGATGGTGTTGCGAAAGCGGGTGACCACTTCGGTTTTCTGCGCCACCAGAATCAGGTCCTGTATCCGCATGATCTTGGACACGGCGGCCACCATCTCCGGCGTCAGTCCCGGCGCCAGTGCGCTCAGACTCTCACGGCTGGCATGATCGGATAGCAGCCAGTCACGGAAGTCGCCCACCGTCAGATGCGCCACCGGCATGAAGGCGGCAGCATCATGCGTATCGAGGATCAGCCGGGTGACTTCGTCCTGTTCATAGGGGATCAGCGCCTCGTTCAGGAACTGTTTCAGCGGCACCTCGGCCAGGCAGCGCTGCGCCGCCACCCGCTCGGTGGCGTTCTCCGCCGCGATGCCCGCCAGGCAATCGCCGGAACGCAGCGGCGTCGCCTTCGCCATCAGGGTTTTCAGGTCCGGGAAACAGTATCGAGTCTGGCCAATATCGACGTGATAGTTCATGCGATTTACCCCGCCGTTGCCCTGATCGACTGTTCAAGCCGATCCAGAAACAGGTCCGCTTCAGCCCGTGCAATACAGAGCGGCGGACGGATTTTCAGCGTGCTGCCGGTCTTGCCTGCGGCACCAATCAACACACCTTTACGCTTGAGGGCATTGATGACCGCCGTGGTCCGGGCCGCATCCGGCGCGCCATCCCGGGCCGGGTTGCACAGGTCAAGGCCGATGAACAGACCCGCACCCCGCACCGCAGCCACCTCCTCAAAGGTAGACTGCAGCCCCTCAAGCTGCTGCTTCAGGTAATCACCCTGCTGACGGGCATTGGCGATCAGTGCTTCCTCTGCCAGTACATCCAGCACCGCCATACCGGCAGCCACCGCAACGGTCGAGCCGCCGAAAGTGTTGAAGTAGCCCACATCCTCATTGAGTGCAGCCAACAGCTCTTCCCGCGCCGCCAGCCCTGCCATCGGGAAGCCGTTCCCCATCGGTTTGCCCATGGTGACCACGTCCGGCGTAATCTGATGACGTTCGAAGCCCCACATGCTATGGCCAGTGCGGCCGAAGCCGGGTTGGACCTCATCGGCAATCAGCAGCATGCCTCTGGCCTGCAGCCATTCCACCGCGGGCTTGAGGAAGCCAGGCGGGTCGGCAAAGACGCCGTCGCTGGAGAAAATCGAATCCACCAGCAGCGCGGCACAGCCGTACCCCAGCTCATCCAGACGCGCCACACCCGCACGCACCTGATCGACAAACCAGGCGGAAGGGTCATCCTGCTCAGGCATCTGCGAAATCGGGATGACATGTACATGCTCGGGCAGCGTGCCTTTCTTGAAGGATGAGGGAGACACCTCGGTCACGGCTGAGGTGTTGCCGTGGTAGGCCGCCTCGGTAACGATGAGACCCTCATGCCCGGTCCACTGACGTACCAGACGCAGGGCCATATCGTTGCTTTCACTGCCGGTACACATCATCACCAGACGGTTCAAAGGCGGTGGCAGCGTGGCCAGCAGGCGCTCTGAATACCGGTGTATGCCTTCATGCAGATATCGGGTGTGTATATTCAGCGTGCCCATCTGCTCGGCCACCGCCTGCACCACTCTTGGGTGACAATGCCCGACAGAGGGTACATTGTTGTACACATCCAGATAGCACTGCCCCTGATCGTCAAACAGCCAGACCCCTTCGCCCCGAACAATGTGCAAGGGTTCCTCATAGAACAGCATTGAGGTGGGGCCAACGGTTTCCAGACGCTTGCGCACCAGCGTCCTGATTCGCTCATCGGCCTGCTGAAGACGGTCGAAATTGAACGCATTCTGATCCAGAATTCCACGGATATCGCTCACGGTAATGTCTCCTCGCTTCAGCCATTATTCTGTAGATACTGTCGAGCCAGCTGGGCTGTCCCTTCAATGTAACCATCAATCAAGCCCTGTGCCGCCTCGCTGTCGGCATGCGAGGCCAGCCAGGCACTGAGCATGATGCGCCGAATCATGACGAAGGTGTCCAGCATCGCTTCATCCGCCGTGGAAAATTCGGCGACCGAGCGATAACCCTGTACCCAGGCCTTGCGCAGCTGCGGGATGATCGGGTCCAGCTCGTAGAAGCTGATCGCGGCAGCAAAGTCATAGGCATACCAGCAGAAGCCGCTGTCATCGAAGTCGATGATCGACAGTCGATCTCCGTCCACCAGAAGGTTGGCCAGACGCAGATCCGCATGCACCAGCCCATAGCGATCAGCGCTCTGCCCATAGTCCATAATCGCCTGCTCAATGTGCCCGATCGCTTGATTAATCAGGGCTTCATCAACCGACGTCAGCCCCGGGGCATCACGCCAGTCGCCCCACAGGCCGTCAGGGGCAATCATGGTGTCCAGATTCCAGCGCTTGCGCACGAACCAATCCGGCGGCTGCCAGTCTCGACTGTGCTGATGTAGCCTGGCCGTCATCGCCCCCAGCTTCTCGAACCAGTGGGGCAGGCTTTGCCCGACATCGGGCTCGGCCCCCTTCACATGCTCAAAGCCCACGGCAAAAAAGTCGCGCCCTTCGGCATTCAGGCTGATAACCGGGCTGCCGTTCTGGGTCTCCAGCGGCGATGGTGTATGGATCCGCCCCGAGGCACGCAGGTCATTAATCCATGCCAGTTCGGATTCAATTTCCTCACGTACATGATAATCAGGCCGATGCACACGAATTATTATTTTCCGATCCGTGTGACGATCACGGGAAATAAAAGTGGCATTTTCAGACGTCGTCAGTAAATCGATATGAGCATCAGTCGGCATCTGCCAATATTCAAGACACTGCCCCAGTTCTAACCTGAGAGTATTCACCAGAGTATCGGTATACATCTGATTATCTCCATCCTGTAAAAACATTTACTGCCAGAAAACCCGCACCCAAAGGTGCGGTCCAGATATTCAGGCGCGAGAAGTATCAGCCTGCAGCGGCAACTCAGCTTCAGGCAGGTGAACACCGTCCATTTCATCAAGATCATGTTCCGCATCGAGAATCAGTGCCAGCTCCTCATCGGCGGATTTGGCGACCAAATGACGTCGGCCGTAGGCGAAGAAGTAGACGGCACCGATGACGAACAGCAACAGGGTGTAGTTGAAGGCGCGCGGATCAAAGGCGTAGACACCGGTCATCGCCACCAGCGACAGCACCAACGCAATGGATGAGGTGAAGATGCCGCCCGGAGTCCTGTAGGGGCGTTTCAGCTCAGGACGGCGCAGACGCAGCAGGATATGGCTCAGGGCCATCAGTGCGTAGGAAATGGTCGCCCCCACCACTGCCATGCCCAGAATCAGGTCACCCTCGCCGGTCAGTGAGACCAGAAAACCGAAAATGCCGGGCACGACCAGCGCCCAGGTCGGCGCCTTGCGCTTGCTGGTCAGGGAAAGCGCCTTGGGCAGATATCCGGCACGAGACAGGGCGAACACCAGACGGCTGTAGCCGTAGATCACCGAAAAAAAGGAGGCGATCAGACCGGCCAGGCCCAAAACGTTGATCGCAGTCGCCAGGCCACTGCTGCCGGTTGCCTTGAGCGCATCCACCAGCGGTACACTGCTGCTGCCGATCACATCAGCGCCGGCGGCACCCGCCAGCAGGAACATGACCAACGCCGCGGTGAACAGTAATACAATCATGGCACCGATGATGCCCTTGGGCATGTCACTAGCGGGGTCGCGCGCTTCTTCTGCCGCCAGAGGCACTCCTTCCACAGCAAGGAACAGCCACATGGCAAACGGCAGTGCAGCCCAAACGCCATACCAGCCGAACGGAAGTATTTCACTGGCACCGGCCGCATCGGTCGGCGCGATATTGAACAGGTTGGCCGTCTCAAAATCACCGATCAACGCAATCGCCGTGGCCAGAATAGCCACCACCGCCAATCCGCTGATTACCATCATGGTTTTCAGCGCCTCACCGACACCGGCCAGATGGATGCCGATGAAAATGGCGTAAAACAGCGCGTAAACCCAGGGACCGTTGATCCCCAGCAACTCCTCAACGGCAGCGCCGATAAAGATCACGATCGCCGCCGGTGCCAGTGCGTACTCAATCAATACCGCCAGCCCCGTGAGGTAGCCCCCGGTAGTGCCCATGGTCTGGCGGGCAAAACTGTAGCCGCCGCCAGCCGCCGGAATCGCCGCCGACATTTCGGCCAGCGAGAGCACCAGCGCAAAGTACATGGTCGCCATCAGTGCGGCCGCGACGGCAAATCCACCCCAGCCCGCTTCGGCAAGGCCAAAGTTCCAGCCGGCAAAGTCGCCGGATATAACGTAGGACACCCCAAGACCCGCCAGCAGGACCCAGCCCGCTGTCCCCTTCTTGAGCTGGCGCTTGGCCAGGTAGTCCTGATCGATTGTATTAGCCATGAGCATTCCCCTGATCAATAACTATTTAAATTGTCGATGCCCATTCCCTTTCGCTGCCTCCCAACGAAAGGGAATGGATATTGCTAGCACTTTCAGCGTAACGAGAGCGTGCAAGCGCCAGTTATCAAAAATTGGCAAATGTGCATGGGCAGGAGTGAATACGATGGTGCGGACTTGGCAGAATCAAAATACGGCGTCCATACTGGATCGAAAAAATAATAAAGAGGCCAAGGTGCACCAAAATAAACAAAAAGCACCACAGAGGTGCATATCTGTTTCAGATGACATTAATGAGCAGGCCTTCCATCTGACCGACTGGAGTCAGGAATATAACCAGTACAGCAACGGGCGTTTTCAGGGCCGTGTCGAAGAGTGTCAGTTTGACGGTATCCAGCTGATCAACGAGTACACCAATCAGGCATTACATCAGCACTGCATGGTCTGGCCTGATGCCTTCTGGGTCGGCATTCCGACCAATCGTGAACACTTTCGCATCAACGGCCAGTCCGTCGAGCAGGAAGATCTGCTCTGGCGTCACGGCAGTACCCCCTTCGAACTGGTGACTCCGGCAGACTGCAACATCTTCAGTATTGTGGTTCAGCAAGAAGAACTGTTCGGCCTGGCCGCGCGCCAGGGCATCGCTACTCAGTCCAGTGTCTCCGGTGGCAACCCGCGTCTGCGCGGCAGCCGACATCAGATCGAGGAGCTGTCGCTGCTGGTCACACGGATACTGGCAGCAGCCGACGAGGGCATGGATACCGAAATCCACAAGGACCTGCTGATACAGCAACTGCTGAACCTGCTGGACACGGCAGAAGTTAACGAGCGGGTCATCCCCAGTTACCGGCATCGCAAGGCGGTCGTGGATCGAGTGCGGGAATATGTGGATGCAAAGGGTGATTTGCCGGTCACCATGACGTCTCTGTGTGACCTGGCCTGTGTCAGTCGGCGTACCTTGCAGTACAGTTTTGAAAGCATTCTGGGTATCAGCCCGGTGCAGTTCCTGCGTGCGACCCGCCTCAACCGGGTACGTCGCAAATTGTTGTCTGCCGAAGACACCTCAATCTCCGATGCAGCCGCCAGTCAGGGCTTTTACCATCTGAGCCAGTTCGCTACCGACTACAGACGCCTTTTTGGCGAGCGCCCCTCAGAAACCCTCAGACGTATCGCCCACTGAAAGCCAAGGGAGACCGAAGCCTCCCTCTTAACGGTTTACAGGTGTTTGTCGAACGCCTCTTTCTCGTGCTTCATGATGCTGGCGTTCAGAAACAGATAGAGCCCTACGGCAGCAGCCAGACTGATGGCAATGCCGGTTGGGCTGTCAGCGAACGTGAAGTAGGCGGATACGTTTTCCCAGCTGGTGATTGGACTTGAAAACATGATGTGCTCCTCGGTGCCATTCGCACCCTTGTTGACTCATCTTTCGTTCATGGGGCGCTGCCAAGACAGCGCCATTTCAGTGAAAGCTCAGACCAGTTTTTCCTGACCCGGCTCCAGCGTGTTCTCGATGATCGCCTGTGCCGGCAGTGACTCTGGGTAGGGCTTGGCCGGGATTTCGACCAGGTCCAGACCGAGCACTTCGACCTGAGGCGGTACACGCAGGGCATTCAGTTTCTTCAGCACGTAGGAGATGCCCCAGCCCGGAATGAAGCCGGTCAGTGCCATCACGATGCCACCAATCAGCTGCCCGGTTAGAGTAATATCAGGCAGGTCACCCACATTCGGGTAAGAAGAGGCAAACACACCGACCATCACGACACCGTAAAGGCCACAGAAACCGTGTACTGCCACCGCACCCACAGCATCGTCTACGCCCATTTTTTCTACCATGCGACCCACCAGCGGCATCAACGCACCGCCACTGGCAGCGATGACAAAGGCCAGACCCGGGTAATACAGATCCAGACCCGCGGCAACGGTGATGATCCCTGCCAAGCCACCGGACATGGTCCAGAACGGCTCACGCGATGTCAGGTAGGCACCAATGACACCACCGGCAAAGCCCATCAAGGTGTTGAAGCCGAACGCGGACAGGTTGGTCGGGTTGCCATAGATCGTGGTCCAGCCGGTATCACCACTATTAAAGATTATGCAGCCACCCAGGAAGCCAAAGAAACCGACGATGATCATCATCAGGCCGATCAGTGACATCGGCAGGCTGTGTGGCGGGATATACATCGCGACACCGTTCTGGAACTTGCCAACGCGCGCACCCAGGTTCATCAGCACACCCAGCGCGAAGAAGCCGGCAACCCCATGTACCACACCAGACGCACCCACATCGTGGTAGCCCAGCTTGGTCAGCAGCCAGCCATCCGGGTGCCAACCCCAGGCACCAGCCAGAATCCAGACAGCGGAACCAAGAATGGCCGCCAGGATCAGGAAGGCGCTCAGACGGATACGTTCGATCACGGCACCAGACAGGATCGAGCCGGTGGTAGCACCAAACAGCGCGAAGGCGGCGAAGAAGATGCCGGTACCCATATCCTTAACGTCAGGCCCCATGCTCACACTCCAGGGCAGCGCCGCAGAAGCATCGATCGGAATCAGGCCGTTCGGGAAGGCATTGTAGATCCACCAACCGAAGAAGTAGAAGGTTGGAATGATGACCGAAAGGGTCAGAATGTTTTTCATCCCTGAAGTCAGGGCATTCTTGACGCGGGAAGCGCCAATTTCATAGGCGAGGAATCCGGCATGGATCATGAACATGATGGCAGTACACCACCAGTAGAACACTTCCACATTCATCGCTTGGTGCATTTCGAAAGTCGCCTTGAGCGACTCCACGGTTTCCACAGTCATAGGCTTGTCCTCGTTTATGCGGAAAGGGTCCGCTTTTTGTTTGCTGCACCGCAGCATATAAGCCGGAGCATCCTTACTCTTCAGTGATATTTTTTTCCTGATAAGAAAAAGCAATCCATGTGCCAAAAGTATCCACAACCCATAAAATATAGAAACAATATTTATAACATATTGTTTTATAACGGCTTAAAAACAATTAACTCTTGATTGAAAAATTATTTTCTCGGATAAAACACCCTGTGGATAATTACCGTGCTTTATACGAGGGCTTTTTCGCACTTGCGTGCACCCGTATTGTTCATTTAGTAGCCAAGCACAAAAAAAGCGCCCACAAAGGACGCTTTCATGAAAGGTATTTTCAGGGGTATCAGCTTCTCACTTTGATCCGCTCCGGATCATGGAAAGGCAGTGCCTGAACCTGAGCCGGCAACCGCTTCTGCAGTCCATCCAGCTGCCCCACTTCCAGTCGGGTACCCGGTTCTGACCAGGCGGGCTGAACACGACAGAGTGCAATCATTTTGCCCAGCAAGGGCGAGGCCGTTGCGCTGGTTATCTGACCAACCGGCATGCGCCCGTCGTACACCAGATCACCGTGGTGAACAGGCTCATTGCCATCCAGCACCAGCCCCACCAGCTTCTGTCTGCTCTCAGGCGACTGCCGCTGCAGCGCCGCTCGCCCGCTGAAATCTTCTTCCTTGGTTTTCATCGGCACGGTGAAGCCGATGCCGGCCTCGTAGGGGTTGGTCTGGTTGCAGAATTCGTGCTCCGCAAAGATCAAGCCCGCCTCGATTCGCAGCATGTCCAACGCGGCAAACCCCAGTGGCGCCAGACCATGGGGCTGGCCAGCCTGCCAAATCGCATCCCATACCGCTGCGCCGTCATCAGGATGACACCACACTTCAAACCCTAACTCACCGGTGTAGCCGGTTCGCGAAACCATCAGCGGTATGCCTTCCGGCCCGCCCAAACGGCCAATGGTGAAGTGGAACCACTTCAATTCGCTCACCGGTGTCCGGTTTTCCGGCTGCCAAACCAGCTCCGACAGCAGCGCTCGGCTGTTGGGACCCTGCACAGCCAGGTTGTGCAGCTGGTCAGTCGACTCACGAATACTGACCCGATCACCGCGCTGTGCTGCCAACTCTCGCAGCCAGGTGCCAGACCAGGGATCGCCACATACCCAGCGGAAGGCCTGCTCCCCCATGCGGAACAATGTGCCATCATCGACCATGCCGCCGGTCTCGAAACAGGCGGCCGAGTAGACAATTTCACCCACCGCAAGCCGGCGCACATTACGGGTCAGGGCATACTGCAACAGCGCTTCGGCATCGGGGCCAACCACTTCGAACTTGCGCAACGGCGACAGATCCATGACAGCGACGGACTCACGACAGGCCAGATATTCGGCACGCGCGCCCCAACCTTCAAATTCAGTCGGCACCCAATAGCCGCGGTATTCATCAAAGTGCTTGGTGAGTTTCGAAGTACGGCTGTGAAACGCGGTCTGTTTGGTCATGCGCGGCAACTCCTCAGGCACCACGCGATGGGCAATGGCGCGCTCGAACTGGTTTTCCGCGCCATAGACGCGGACATGGATATCGGTGGGTATCCAGCCATTGGCCGGATCAATGTCATCAGGGCAGGCTGAAGACGCGCATATCAGGTCCCGATTCGCGCGCAGCAGGACGTAGTCACCGGGACGCGACCAGGGCTCATCCATGCCAACCGTGCCGCAGGGCTCGATCAGCGTGTTGAAGAAAAAATTAATGGCGGGCCAGCCAGCGCGGGGCGCCACGCCATATTCCCTCAATGCACGGTTGAAATTGTCCGTACAGCTGACATGACCGAAGTAGCCACTGTCCTCGTAATACTTGGGCGTGCAGGCCAGCAGGAAGCTGTCGTGACGACCGACCGTGTCCTGTACCAGCTCCAGCATCGGCTGCAGGCGGTTGTCGGCAAATCGTGAGTACAGCCCCGGCTGGGGCAAGGCGTGTCCCGCCAGGGTCCGTGTCGCCACCGCATCCAGCGTAATCTCTTCGCCTCTTTCCAGCGCCTCGGCATCGAAGGCGATGAAGTCGGAGGATTGCTTGCCCGCCACATCAATAATCTGAATCCACTCACCCGCCTTGACGCGGTATACACGTGCGCTGCTGTGTGGGACATGCACCTCCTGCACCGGCTCACTCAGCGGATCGGGCAGCTCAGTCATCTCGCCCGGCAAACGCCAGAAGGCAACATTCAACTCTGTCGCAGTCGTTTGCTCCTGCGGCATCATGTCAGCCCCCGGCGCAGCCAGCACCAGATGGATGGCCCCTGTATGCTCCGTGGCTTCAATCATGCACGGCAACTGCTCCGCATCCAGATGAAGCCCGCGTTGCAGATGGGATTCCTTAACGCCCCATGCCAGCAATCTTTGCCGCAGCCTGTCACCCGAAGGGCGCGACTGTTGCAGCTGCGCCTGCACCTCAGGCATACCGGAAGTGGCCTGTCCCAACTCCAGACGCTCACGCGCCGAGCCGGGGCCGTCATCAAGCATGAACAGCTCACAGCACTGCCCTTCGTCCGGGCTGTCAATCTGCAACCGCTCGCCCGGCAACAGTTTCACTCGCATTGCCTGTTGCGCCACAATGCGTTTGCGGCTCGTAGCCGGCGGCTCACCCGTGATCAAATGATCATGAAATTGCGTGTTCATACCTTCACCCCTGGCCACTCACATTCACATGGCCTGCGCCACCATTCGGTGCACAGGCCGGCGCCATGCCCTGTTGTGTGGCTCTTTTCCTACCTGAACAACGGCGCCGGCCACATCAACCATGGGTAAAAATTCTTTACCTGTAGTGATTTTCGGGCAATTCATCAAAGGAGCTACCTCTGTAGGGGTAGACCTGAATATGCTGGCATGATCCGTGCATTTTCACTCACGTTTAGACCCAATTCGAACAGGAGGATGGCGTGACGGTCAGTTTTTCACGCTGGTTCGGACGCGTTCAGGCAGGCGGAAAGGCTGAACAGCCGCGGTATTATCCACAACGCGAACTGTTGCACCGGGTAAGCCTGACCCTTGTTCGCTGTCCGAATCTGGAAGACACCTTGCCCGACCTGCTGAGTCAGGTGCTGCTGGACGCCGGCTGCTCAAGCCCCGTGTGGCTTGCGTGGCGCGTCACTGCCGATGTGCACTGGTCCCTCAATGGAACCGGGCCTCAACCTTCCCCGCTTGAAACCGCCCGACTGAAATATCAGCTGGACCTCGCCACTCGTGGCAACCGATTCCAGCTGCAGCCCGAAGACACCCTTGCCCGGCACGAAATCACGGGGCTGCGCATCCCCGACAGCGAAGGCGGCCTGCAGCTTTGGCTGTTGGCTCCCCTCTCTCTTGCCACATCAGGCGAAGACCGACGACAGTTGCTGCGTGATCTTGGTCAGGCGGTGCATGCCGGGCTCGACATCAGACTGGAACACGAACGGCAACTGACCGCCCTGCGCCAGGAAGTACAACAGAACCTGGCCGCCAGTTTGCACGACTCCGTCGCCCAGCAGTTGTGTTATCTATGCCTTCAAACCGGCCGTCTTGAACAGCAGGCCACTCAGCTGTCAGCGGATCAACTGCAGGAGCGTCTGTCCGACATCCGGTGTCAGACCCGTCAGGCCTACCGACAAACACGGGAATTGATCAGCAGCGCCCGCATCCGCTTGCAGCACAGCCTTCATCAGGAGCTTCTGTGTGCCGTTACCGATTTCGAGCGCAACTCCAGTCTGCTGTTTGAGCTTGATAACCGCCTCACCGGATACCCTTTGCCCGAACCGGTTGCCGTGGAACTGCTGCTGATCATCCGTGAGGCGTTGAGCAACGTGGTCCGGCACGCTCACGCCCAGAAAGTCAGGATTCAACTGCTGCCGCATGGCAAGAACGGATTCCATGTTCATATTCAGGACGATGGTCAGGGACTGCCGGCACAACGCAACGCCGACAGTTTCGGTCTGGGCATCATGGAGGAACGCGCGCGTCGCATCGGCGCCCGGTTCCGGCTTGAGTCCACCCCCGGCAACGGCACCTGCATCGAACTGATCGCCGAGGAACTATGCCCATGACAGACGTCAACGTAATACTGGTGGATGATCACCCGCTGTTTCGACGGGGGGTTGCCGAGCTGCTGCAGGACAGCGGCCACTTCCGTGTGACGGCCCAATTCAGTAATCCCGATCAAGTGCTGGAGGCGGTGAACGACTCCGTACCGGATCTGGTGCTGCTGGATCTTCACATGCCCGGCCAGAATGGTCTTGAGCTGTTGCAGTCAATCAAGGAGAGCTTCAGCCACGTCAAGGTCGTGATGCTGACGGCGTCCGATGACCCGACACATTTGATGGATGCCCTGCGTCTGGGGGCCGAAGGCTACCTGCGCAAGGATACGGAACCTGGCCTGATACTGGAGCGGCTGGAATCGATCCTCAACGGGCAGCTGGGGCTTGATGACGAGATGATGCTGTTATTGCGCGAGGGTTTGCGTCGACAGGACAGTCTGCAGGACACCGGACGTTCACTCCCAACCAGCGCCTCCCCAGCGGACGAGCACTGGTATGCAACCTTGACCGAGCGAGAGCGTGAAACACTGGTCTGGATATCACGCGGCCTCAGCAACAAGTTGATCGCCCGCGAGATGGGCATCAGTGACAGCACCGTCAAGGTGTATGTCAAAAGTCTGCTGCGCAAGCTGCACCTGCATTCCCGACTCGAACTTGCCGCATGGGTGCACACTAATCCACTGCCGGATAACATCCTATGCTGAGCCAAATGCTGGATTTTATTCGCCCCTCGGGCCGATCTACACAGGCGAGCGGATACGAGCCAGAGTACGTATTGAACAACCTTGAAACAGCCATTCTAGTCATCGATGCCAATGGCCGCATTCTGCAGGCCAATCGATGCTGGAAGGAACTGAGCCGTGGCAACCTCAGCATGCTCTTTCACGAATATCTGCACCCGGGCGACCGTGCTCAGTGGCAACAAGCATTGCTCCGGCTAGAGCGTTCGGTCTGCCTGCGACTGCTGACCACCGAACAGCGCACAAGCCGTTGGTTTGAGCTGAAACTCTCGGCCCTGAACCCGGAAGCGGGCTGGCCGCTCACCATCACCTTGCTGGACATCAGCGAGCGCATGGACGAGTCACGCCAGCGGGAGGCGCACTGGCGCAGCCTGCATCAATTGCTGCAGCACCTGCCCGCGATGCTCTACCGAGGACGCAACAATCGTCACTGGACCATGGAGTATGTCAGCGCAGGCTGTCGTGAACTCACGGGGTACAGCCCGGAGGTACTCACCAACCAGTCCTGCCTCAACTACGGCGACCTGATCCATCCGGATGATTCCGGCCCCGTCTGGGAGCAGGTTCAGGATGCCCTCAGCCGATGCAGCGAGTTTGAGCTGCATTATCGACTACAGCATGCGGATGGGCATTTTGTACCGGTCAGCGAGAAAGGCTGCGGGCTGTATGCCGACAATGGCTCAATACTGGGGGTTGAGGGTATTGTCGTAGCCTTTGCCACCCCACCGGACTACCCCCGAATTTAACCCGACGGGGGTACCTTCAACGGGGAATTTTTCCCAACGGTTCACGCGGGTAATTTGGTTATCAAGGGTCACGCTGATGTGGCCGCTCTGATCCCGACAACAGGATTCTGTGGAGATAACCATGAAGAAACGCGTAGCCATTATTGGCGCAGGCCCTAGCGGTCTGGCCCAACTGCGAGCCTTCCAGTCAGCCGAAGCCAAGGGTGCCGACATCCCCGAACTGGTCTGTTTCGAGAAGCAGTCCGACTGGGGCGGCATGTGGAACTACACCTGGCGTACCGGCCTGGACGAAAACGGCGAGCCGGTCCACGGCAGCATGTACCGTTACCTCTGGTCCAACGGTCCCAAGGAATGCCTGGAATTTGCCGACTACACCTTCGAGGAGCATTTCGGACGTCAGATCGCCTCCTATCCGCCGCGCGAAGTGCTCTGGGACTACATAAAAGGCCGTGTCGAAAAGGCCGATGTACGCCAATACATCCGCTTCAACACCCCGGTGCGCAACGTTAGCTATGACGACAGCACCAAGCTGTTCACGGTCGCTGTCCATGACCACAACACCGACACCACCTACAGCGAGACCTTCGACTACGTGGTCTGTGCCAGTGGGCACTTCTCCACGCCGAAGATGCCGGAATACGAAGGCTTCTCGACTTTTGGTGGCCGCGTTCTGCATGCGCACGACTTCCGCGATGCCCTGGAGTTCAAGGACAAGGATATTCTCATCGTCGGTGCCAGCTACTCGGCAGAAGATATCGGTTCCCAGTGCTACAAGTACGGTGCCCGCTCCATCACCAGCTGCTACCGCACAGCGCCCATGGGCTTCAAATGGCCCGCCAACTGGGACGAAAAGCCTGCGCTGACCCACGTCGACGTGGACACCGCCTACTTCAAGGATGGCAGCAGCAAAAAGATCGACGCCATCATCCTCTGTACCGGCTACCTGCACCACTTCCCCTTCCTTGCCGACGACCTGCGCCTCAAAACCGACAACCGCCTCTGGCCGCTGAACCTCTACAAGGGCGTGGTCTGGGAGGACAACCCACAGTTCTTCTACGTGGGCATGCAGGACCAGTGGTACTCCTTCAATATGTTCGATGCCCAGGCCTGGTTTGTGCGTGACATTATCCTTGGCCGCATTCCGCTGCCCGCCAAAGAGGACATGACTGCCGACAGTCTGGCATGGCGCGAGCGGGAACTGGCACTGGAAACCGCTCAGGAGATGTACGAGTACCAGGGTGCCTACATCCTCCACCTGATCGAACAGACCGACTACCCCACGTTCGACATTGATGGCGTCAACCGCACCTTCCTCGAATGGAAGCAGCACAAGAAGGACAACATCATGACCTTCCGTGACCACTCCTATCGCTCACTGATGACCGGCACCATGGCGCCCCCGCACCATACCCCCTGGCTGGATGCACTGGACGACTCGATGGAAGCCTACCTGGCCGACGCTCCGTTGCAGGAAACCTCGCGCAAGGCCAGCTGATTATCCACCCGGTGCTGGCCTGGCCGGCACCGTACAGAGGACTCTGACATGAGCAACACCCCCGTTACCCGTTTGCCCAACCGCCAGGCCAAGTCGATCACAGACCCCTTGCCGGGCTGGACCGCCGTGGCCGGCGACCCCAGCATGACCACCTGGATCGAATACACCGCCGATGACGGCAGCATGATCAGCGGCTGGTGGGAAGCCACCCCCGGCACCTGGCATGCCAAATATGAGAGCTGGGAATTCATTCACCTGATGGAAGGTTCGGCGATCATCACGCCAGAAGGCGGCGAGCCCGTGGAAGTGGGCCCCGGCGACGCCTTCGTCATTGAAAAGGATTTTGTTGGCACCTGGGAAATTACCGCCCCGATCGTGAAGCACTTTGCGATCACGCTGAAATAAGCGCTCACCTGTTAAAGCCCGACCGCCCGGCAGCAGGACCACACACCTCTGCCGGGCACCCTTACACTTCGTTGTTCTTCTCTTGCATGCCGCTTGGCTGAAAGCCCTGTGCCTCTAATTCTGATCCAATACGACCACACACTGGTTATTGGCAAAAGCCCCCTTTGCACTGAGGGTTCAACGGGTCATTGCAACACTCCGCACCTTGCGGACGGTAGCGGGAATTGGCCAGTCATTCCGAGTACCACGGTACCTGTGGACAAGCTGCCCTAAGTTTCTGTGGTTACCTACAATATATTGAAGGCCTTGAGCCGATGGTGCTTGTTTTGTCACGTGACTGTGCTTATTTGTGACTGGCAACAGGCGGGAAAATCGTTCAGTATCAGGAAACTATGGATCGGCCGTTGCAGGATACTGCGCACGGCATAGCTGCAAAACGCGCATGCTCGTTTTCACCGGAAGAGAATGACTGTGATATCTCGATTTATCCATTCTCTTCAGGTACCTACAACAGCTCTACAGTCTTCGACTGAGAGCAAATATGCGCATGCGCAGTATTCTAAGGAAGCTGCGAATAAGTCCGCCGCATGGGATAATGCCCGCTGCATACGATT
>ERZ1673962.190-NODE-190-length-52327-cov-35.016318_pt1 | contig 52327 bp, 40 predicted proteins | sample MGYA00580188_ERZ1673962 | MGnify/ENA primary metagenome ERZ1673962 (study PRJEB41334, sample SAMN05608104) | rock metagenome | biome: terrestrial subsurface; feature: shale formation; material: shale | place: USA: Pennsylvania ... | reverse complement strand
ATATGGTTCAGAGTCTAACAGCCGCTGATACTCCAACTAGCGTGACAGTGGGGGACTCTGGCGCAGCGTGAAGTACGAGTGCGTTTACCTGAAGGCTTTCGAGAGTGGCGCCCACTTGCGAAGGGATCTGAAGTGTTACTTCGCTTGGTACAACACGGAGCGGCCCCACCAAGGGCTGGACGATGCCACACCTGATGAAGTGTACTTCTCTCAACCACTGACCCAGGCGGCCTGACGCCGATGATGACCTGATCCGAGCTTAGACGACCCGTCAGGTGGTCCAAAGGATGGGGTCCACTTCACATCCTGCCCGGCATTCGTATATTCAACGTAAAGGTAATGCAGTGCCAGAGGCCGCATCCGAAGATCCCCGCCAAGCTCCTGTACAATTTCATGGCTTCCTGCTGACACGCCATTGGCGGGACACGCCAGAGGGGATGGTGATCAGCTTCTGGATTCGCACAGAGAAAGGCGCCGTTCGTGTCGAATGTGCACCGCAGGACGTCGTCGCTTTCCTGCCGGCTGAACAGCAGGTTCTCGCACAGACCCTTGTCGGCTTTCAGGCGGGAGCCGAGCTGCGCCCCCTTGCGCTCGAAGATTTTCAACACCGTCCTGTGGTGGGGCTCTACTGCCGTGAATACCGCACGCTGTTGCAGCTGACTCGTCGCCTGAAAGCCATCGGCGTCGATGTCTATGAAGCGGATGTGCGCCCGCCTGATCGCTACCTGATGGAGCGTTTCATCACGGCAGGCGTCACGGTACGCGGCGAGCGAAAACCGGATGGCAGCCTGCTTGACGCCCGGCTGGTGCCGCTTGACGGCTATCGCCCTCCGCTGCGCTGGGCATCGCTGGACATCGAGACCGATGCCCAGGGCAATCTGTATTCCATCGCGTTTGAGGGCTGCGGGCAGCGTCAGGTGTACATGCTGGGCCCTCCCAATGGTGAGGAGAACGCCAGCCGCGATTTCTCGCTGGAATACCGCGATAGTCGACGTGAGTTGCTCCAGGCGCTGATCGACTGGATGGCCCTGCATGACCCTGATGTCATCATCGGCTGGAATGTCATCCAGTTCGATCTGCGCATGCTGGTCCGGCTGTCAGAGGCTGAAGGCCTGCCCCTGCGACTGGGACGTGATGGCGGCGTGATGCAGTGGCGGTCACATTCCCGTCAGGACGACCATTTCTTCGCCGAGATCCCCGGCCGCTGGGTGGTGGATGGCATCGAGGCGCTCAAGTCTGCCTTCTGGCATTTCGAGTCGTTCAGCCTCGAGAATGTCTCGCGAGAGCTGTTGCAGGAAGGCAAGGCCATTGATGACCCCTATGGCCGGCTGGACGAGATTCTGCGCATGTTCGCCGAGGACAAGCCGTCTCTGGCGCACTACAACCTCAAGGATTGCGAGCTTGTCACGCGTATCTTCGCGAGGACGCGGCTGATGGAGTTTCTGCTCGCGCGGGCCAGTGTCACCGGACTTGAGACGGATCGCAGCGGTGGCTCGGTGGCTGCCTTCACGCATCTGTATCTGCCGAGATTGCACCGGCAGGGCAAGGTCGCGCCCAACCTGGGGGACGTAGTGGGAGAGGACAGCCCCGGCGGCTTCGTGATGGACTCCCGGCCCGGCCTCTATGACTCGGTGCTGGTGCTGGATTTCAAGAGCCTGTATCCCTCCATCATCCGGACGTTTCTGATCGACCCGCTGGGGCTGGTCGAAGGTCTGCGTGAGTCGAACGTGACCGCTGAAGATACCGTCCCCGGCTTTCTCGGCGCGCAGTTCTCACGCGACAGGCATTGCCTACCCGCCATTGTCGCGGATATCTGGCAGGCGCGGGACGTTGCACGTGCGGCGGGCGATGTGCCGCTGACCCAGGCACTCAAGATCATCATGAATGCCTTCTACGGAGTGCTGGGGTCACGCGGTTGCCGATTCTTCGACCCGCGTCTGGCCTCATCGATCACCCGCCGTGGCCACCAGATCATCCAGCAGACAGTCGGGTTGATCGAGGCGCGCGGCTACACCGTCATCTATGGCGACACCGATTCCACCTTCGTGTGGCTTGGCAGTGCGCATGACGAGGAGAAAGCCGCTGAGATCGGCCGTGAACTGGCAGCCCATGTCACGGACTGGTGGCGACAGCATCTCAAGGAGACGCTGAATCTCGAAAGTGCATTGGAACTTCAGTTCGAGACCCATTATCAGCGTTTCGTGATGCCGACCATTCGTGGCGCCGAGGAGGGCAGCAAGAAGCGCTACGCCGGGCTGCAGCACAAGAGTGGTACGGGTGACGGGAAGACTGACCAGACAGAGCTGGTGTTCAAGGGGCTTGAATCCGTACGCTCTGATTGGACGCAACTTGCCAAGATATTTCAGCAAGGACTTTATCGTCGCATCTTCGAAGGCCAGCCCTATCAGGATTACCTGAAAGGCTATGTGCAGGACTATCTGCAGCGTCATGTCGAGAATGAACGGCTCGGAGAGGGCCCGACATCTGCACGACAGCTTGCCGATATCGAAGCGCTGACCTATCGCAAACGTCTGCGGCGCAAGCTCGACGACTATCAGCGCAATGTGCCGCCTCATGTGCGCGCAGCGCGCCTGGCAGATGACGAGAACCGCCGACGCGGACTGCCACTGCGCTACCAGCGCGGAGGTTGGATCCGCTACGTGATGACCACCGCCGGACCAGAACCGATCGAGTATCTGCGCTCACCCATCGATGTGGAGCACTACCTCAGCCGTCAGCTGAAACCGATCGCCGATGGGATCCTGCCGTTCGTGGGAGATGATTTCGATCGTCTACTGGATCGTCAGTTGTCGCTATGGTGACGCTTGTTACGTAGTGATAATCCTTCTCATTATTTCTTGCATTAATGTACGTTCGACGTAAGATCCTCTCTCGGTGCAGCCATCAGGCCTGCGCAGCAGTCTTGTGATGGCGATCAGATCGCCAGAATGTCCGGGAGCAGGTGTGACGTTATTGAAAGTGGTTCTTGCCCATTATCGCTGGTCCTTTGTTGGCGTGATGTTTCTCAGTCTTGCCAGCGCGGGACTGGGTATCGGTGTCATCGCCTATATCAACCAGCGACTCATCACACATGCTGATTCCGCCCCCCTGGATCAAGGGCTTGCGGCCCATGTCGGGGTGCTTCCGGAGTTTCTCGGACTGATTCTGCTGTTGCTGGCGATCACCCTGGGGGCACAGCTGGCGTTGACGACGCTGGGGCATCATTTCGTGCACGGACTGCGCGGGCGTCTGGTCAAGCAGATTCTCGATACCGATATCGAGCGGCTCGAGCAGCTGGGCAGTGCCAATCTGCTGGCGAGTCTGTCCAGTGACATCCGCAACATCACCCTGGCGTTCGTGCGCCTGCCGGAACTGGTGCAGGGCATCGTGCTGACCCTGGGGGCCGTGTTCTATCTTGGCTGGCTATCCCCCGGCATGATGCTGGTCACTGCCATCTGGGTGACCTTGACCATCATGGGGGGCAGCTGGCTGGTCACGCGAGTCTATCGCCACCTGGCCGAGGTGCGAGAAGCGGAGAGTCGCCTTTACGCCGACTATGAGGCGGTCATCGATGGGCGCAAGGAACTGGCGCTCAATCGACCCCGTGCGCGTGACTATTTCGACACCCGCTACAGCGTCAATGCCCGCGAGTATCGTCACCACGTCGTGCGTGCCGATACCTACCACCTGAGCGCCGTCAACTTCTCCAATATCATGATGCTGGGTGCCATCGGCATCGTCTTCTATCTGGCCAATGGTCTGGGGTGGGCCAGTGGTGAGGTCGCCGCGACCTTTTCCCTGACGCTTCTCTTCCTGCGCACCCCCCTGATTCAGGCAGTGGGCGCATTGCCGACTCTGCTGGGAGCGGATGTGGCCTTCGCCAAGCTGCGCAAGCTGGCATTGGCTCCGGTCAACGTCGATTTCGCGTCTTCTCAAGATGTGCAGCCTCAGGCACAGGCATCAGCCGCAGACACGTCGGCCGAGTCTGGCTGGCAGACCCTGAGTCTGCAGAGTGTCTGCTTTCGCTATGGTAGTCACGAGAATAACGAGCGCAGCGCACAGCAGCACGATCAACAGGCCTTCTCGGTCGGCCCACTGGATCTCACCCTCAGGCGCGGTGAGCTGGTGTTTCTGATCGGCGGCAACGGCAGTGGCAAGTCGACTCTGGCCAAGCTCTTGACCGGTCTCTATCAGCCGACATCAGGCTCACTTCTGCGCGATGGGCGCCCGATTCAGGCGCAGGAGCGGGAAGGTTGGCGTCAGCAGTTCTCGGCAGTCTTCACCGATTTCCATCAGTTCGATCGTCTGCTGGGGCCGACCGGCGAGCCGGCGGACCCGGCACTCATCGCACAGTGGATGGACTATCTGCAGATGCGAGAGAAGCTGATGCTGGACGGAAATCGCATCGTCAATACGGAGCTGTCGCAGGGACAACGCAAGCGACTGGCGCTGTTGATGGCCGTGGCCGAGTGTCGTGACATCCTGCTGCTGGATGAATGGGCGGCAGATCAGGACCCGCAGTTCCGTCGTATCTTCTATCGTGATCTGTTGCCGCGTCTGCGCGAGATGGGCAAGACGGTCTTTGCCATCAGTCACGATGATCATTATTTCGAGCAGGCGGACCGATTGTTCGAGATGCGTGCCGGCAAGCTGCAGGAGTTGTCGGGCGCCCAGCGTGATCGCATCAGTCAGGATGCCGTCGCGCGTCTGGATGAAGCCTGAAACAACTCGTTCGGGCTGGCGGAAGGGGCGGCTGCGGGATGCCGCGGTCGCTCATTTACGCCGACATCACCAGACAGGCAGTGGCAGGACGTGAGCCCAGGAGCCGGACTCATGTGGTGGGCCAGGGAGGATACCCACGGCAGCAGGCTTCACGACTTACGCTGCTGCAGTGTGGTGACACGCGCGATTCTCGGGATTGCAGGCAGGATATCCATGAAATGGCGGGCCATCATGATCGATGAAAGATAAATACGAATCATCCTGATTCAATTCCGTATTCGATATCAGCGTGCCAGTCAGAGACGCCTCGAGACGGGAGGGGAGATTGACCACACAACGATCTTTGCAAGGGAACACGACATGTCCAGACATCCAACATCACGCCAGACACCTGTCCGGCCGGCACTCGCCCCTCTGTCGCATGCCATACGGCTCTGCCTCGCGGCAGGGCTCCTGTCACACTCCGCCAGCGTGCTGGCCGACGAGACCGATGACACCATGGTCGTGGTTGGCACGGCACTGAAAGTCGATGCGCCGCTGGTGGAGACGCCGCGTCCGGTCTCGACGGTCAATCGCGAAGAGCTCGACACGCGCAACGTCCAGCAGCTCGATGAAACCTTCCGCTACCGTGCCGGCGTCCTGTCTGGCCACTATGGGTCGGACAACAATACCGATTGGTTCAAGGTGCGAGGCTTTGATCAATCCACCTATCAGGATGGCCTGCGCATCTACCGTGAAGGCTTCTATCAGTGGTTGCCGGAGACCTGGGGGCTGGAGCGCGTCGATCTGTTCAAGGGGCCTTCTTCCATCCTTTACGGGGAGGCGCCTCCCGGCGGATTGATCAACGCCATCAGCAAGCGCCCCACCGATGAGCCGCAGAGCGAGATTCAGATTCAGGTCGGCAATCGCGGTCTGCGCCAGACGGGGCTCGATACCAGTGGCTATCTGAGCGATGACGGTGACGTACGCTATCGGCTGGTCGGGTTGTATCGCGAACGTGATGGGGATCTCGATCACACCGAGAACGAGCGCTACTACTTCGCGCCGAGCCTGACCTGGGACATCTCGGATGCAACCCAGCTGACGCTGCTCGCCAGCCTCCAGAAGGATGATGGCGTGCCCACCAATGCCTTCAAGCTGGCCTATGGCACCGTGGACGATACACCGTTCGGCAAGGTGGACCCGCAGACCAACTACAGCGAGCCGGGGTATGACAAGGATGAGCGTACCCAGACCTCCCTGGGCTATGAGCTGCGCCACCAGCTGAACGACACCTGGGCGCTGGAGCAGGATTTTCGCTATAGCCAGCTGGATCTCGACCTGATCAGCAGCTACATCCTCTCTCAGTCCTCGGCGCGCGAGGGACAGCGGGGGCTGCTGTATCGCGAAGGCACCATCGACAGCTATACCGTCGACAACCGTGCCATCGGCAAGTGGTATGGCGAGCGCACCGAGAACACCTTGCTGCTGGGTGTGGATTATCAGAATCTGAGCCTGTCGGGCAAGGAAGCGGATGACTATGCCTTCGGCGATCCGATCGATCTGTTTGACCCGCGATATGGCAATTACACCGCCTTGAGCGATGACCAGATCACGCGGCGCGATATCGACAAGGAGCAGATCGGCATCTACGTGCAGGACCAGCTGCGTATTGACGACAAGTGGGTGCTGCTGGCGGGGGTGCGCTACGACCAGGCCGAGACCGTGAATGCCAGTGACGCAGAAAACCAAGACCAGCGTTCTGATGATGACGAGATCAGCTGGTCGGGCGGGGTAATGTACCTGAGTGACTTCGGTCTCAACCCCTATCTGAGCTATACCGAATCCTTCGAGCCGATCAGCGCTGTCGATAATGGCGGCTCATTGTATGAGCCTCGCGAAGGTCGTCAGTGGGAGCTGGGCGCCAAGTACCAGCCCGCCGGCTGGGATGGCTACGTGACGGCGGCTGTCTTTGACCTCACCGAAGACAATACGCTGGTTACCACCGGTGGTTTTCAGGTGCAGGAGGGCGAGCGTCAGTCGCGGGGCTTCGAGCTGGAAATGGTCGGTTATCTGACGGACCATCTCAAGCTGACCTCGGCCTATACCTATACCGATGCGCGTCTGGAAGACGATGTGCGTGCCCCGCTGATACCGCGCCACCAGGCCTCCAGCTGGCTGGATTACGCCTTCGAGCATGGTGCCCTGGAGGGGCTGCGTCTTGGGGCGGGTGCCCGTTATGTCGGTGAATCGGTGGATGGGGATACCACCGTGTCCGACTATCTGCTGTTCGATGCGATGGTGGGGTATGACTTCACCCGCGAGCTGAGCGCTCAGGTAAATGTCAGCAACCTCACCGACAAGGAATATGTCGCCAGCTGCAGCTACTGGTGCTACTACGGGGAATCCCGCAGCATCATCGGCAGTCTGAGCTATCGCTTCTGATCCCTTGCGCCTTTGCATCATGTCCTGTTGAACGACAACGCCCCGCAGGCAGCAGCCTGCGGGGCGTTGTCGTGTCTGGCCGGGTGTCACCTTCCTTCCCGTCATGGGGTGCTGTTGTCCCCGGTAACGTCCTACATCAACGCCAGATGATTGTCCCAGTGGGTATTGGCCAGGCGCACCGGCCCCATTGCCGGCAGGCCCTCCTCATCGATCAGCAGCCATTCCCCGCGTCCATTGCTGACCACGAAACCTGCGGGGGTCTCCTGCGTCACCGGTACCGCCAGCACCCCGGCGCAATCGGCAAAGTCCAGCGTGGTCTCAAGTTCACCTGCTGCAAGATTCCACAGCGTGATCAGATTGCCGCGCGGTGCGGTCGCCACGGCCAGGTGACCCTGGGGGGCGATGGCGATGCTCGCGATGTATTGCTTGAACTGCGGGACGTATTCCTGTGGCAACGGCAGCTCCTGCAAGCGGTCACTGCTGGGGTGCTTCACCACCACCAGGGGGTGATGGTCCGAGGCAGGCCCCTGATACTGATACCCCGCGACGATGGTGCCATCACGGCTGACATCCAGGTGTCGCAATGACAACTGGTGATGCGATGGCTCGCCTTGCCAGCGAATCTCGCCCGAGACGTGATCCAGCAGCGTCAGGTTGGGCTGCATCGTGTCCAGATTGAGCTTCACGCGACCGGTCTCCGGGCGCGTGAGAATTCCGCCATTGGCGATGATCAGCTGCTGGCCATCCGGGTGCAGACGAATCTCGTGCGGGCCGATCCCGCCACTGGCGAACTCGCCGATTCGCGTGAAGTCTCGATTCACGTCGTAGATGCCGATGCGGCCTTCTCCGGGCGCGATGGCATTCTCGGTGGTGTAGAGCAGACCACCGTCCGGGCTGAAAACGCCGTGCCCATAGAAGTGGCGGTCTTGTGCGGCCTCTATGCGTGCGATCCGCTCACCGCTATCCAGGTGGAAGATGTTAATTTCCGTTCCGGGACGCCGTGAGAAGATCAACGCCCACGGCTTGTAAGGGTGACGAGTGGCACCGTGGGCGCGCTGGCGTATCGGCTGGCGCCAGCGCTCCACTCCCTGATAGCTGGTGCAGCTGGCAAAGTGCTGCCCCGTATCATCATCACATGCCGAGATCGCTACCCCGAGTGGCTTCCGCCCCTGGGCGCTGGCGGCATTGTTGCCGCCCGCCACGGCCATGCCGCCGGGCAGGCTCATCAGTGGCGTGCAGGCCAACGCCTTGATCAGCCGACGGCGCTGACGTGCCTGCGCAGCATGGGTATCCAGCATGCTGTGTCCTGTCTTGATCACGTGCTGCACTCCGGAATCAATCACCATCGGTACTGTTGAAGCCCAGAGACAGCCCGAGAGCCGGGTTGAGCGTGTCAGCGAAGCCTGCCTGCAGGGTCTCGATATGGATCATGGCCTGTTGCAGTTCGCCATTGCGCGGATCATCGCGCAACAGGGCGGCCAGATCCGTCGGCAGAGTAGCGAAGGCGTCACGCGCGTCGGCAAAGTCTCCGGTGGTGGAGGCCACCATGCGCGGATCCACCTGCTGATTCAGATAGCCATGAATGCCTGCGACCTCGTCATTGCCGAGCCAGATCGTCTCCATCATCGCAAGCGTCGCCCCGATGTTGGCAAGCCCCATGCCGCCACGCCAGGACTCAGCCGCATAGGGATTGGCCGTGCCACCGTTGTCGAGCCCGATCGGCCGGCGAAGCTTGCGGTCCTTGATGGCCTCAAGCTGGACGGTCATCGCGCGTACCAGGGAGAGTACGGCGTCACGCGGATCGCTGAAGGCACCAGTGCCTTCGGCCAGCTGCGGCGCGAACTGCTGCCACTCATCATGCAGCGTCTTGCCGGTATTGGCGGCGTAGGCAGTGTTGGCTGTCATCAACTCGCAACGACGCGAGTCGGCCGTCAGAGGCGAGTCGGCATAGCGGGCATCGAACAGCTGATACTCCACGCTGCCCAAGCCCTGCATGACGATGGATTGTTCCGCCAGACTCTCGACCGTGATCGGGGCATCACCGGCGAGCAGGGCACGGGTCTTGCGCGCGACCAGATCCTTCTTGTCCGGCCAGAAATACAGCTGCCATTGACGGGAGTTCTGCAGGATCGGGCCCATTTCCACCCAGTTGACCTGATTCAGCCCCAGCATGGCGCTGCGCCAGTCCTGCTTGAGAGTCTCGAGGGTGATGTCGCCCTTGGCGGAGCAGAACGCTTGAGTATGCTGCGCGAGTTGTTGCAGGCGGCTGGCAAGTTGTTGGTGCGCCTCGCTCAGCGTGTCAGCGGCAAACTGGCTGACGGCCTCTGCGCTGGTGTCTGCGCCGGCGGCGCCCGTGTTGGCGGCAATGGAGTCCGTCGCCGCCAGTGTGCTCGTCGCGAATAGTGTGACGCCCATCAATGTCATGCCACAGGCCATCAGGGCCAGGGGCGAGGTCTTTCGCTGGGCAGGTTTCATCGGGGTTGCGGCATGGGTGAAGGTGTCGCGGGACATGAACGGGTATTCCTTGTCAGAGAGTCTCGAGGAAGCGCAACAGGACTTCACGCTGGTCAGTCGGCAGGGCCACGACGGCATCGCGGCTTGGCTGGGCTTCGCCGCCATGCCAGAGCACGGCCTCGAGCAGGGTGCGTGCACGGCCATCATGCAAGAAGCCCGTGGCAGGGTTGACTGTCTGGGCCAGACCGATGCCCCACAGGGGCGGTGTGCGCCACTCCTGACCGCTGGCCTCGAATTCGCGGCGATCATCCGCCAGTCCTTCGCCCATGTCATGCAGCAGCATGTCGCTATAGGGCCAGATCGTCTGCTCGGCCAGTTGCCCTGCCACGCCGCCGGACGGGGTGGTCAGGCGTGGGCGGTGGCAGCTGGCGCACTCAAGCTTGCGGAACAGCTGCTCACCTTGACGCACCGTCGGGTCATCGATATCACGCCGAGTAGGCACGGCCAGATTGCGCGAGTAGAAGGCCACGTTGTCCATCACGTTGTCGTCGACCTCGATCTCCCCCCCATCGGGCAATGTCTCGCACTTCTGACGCGGGGTACAGTCGGTGGAGCTGACCAGATTGGAAGTCAGCCCCATGTCGCCGGCGAAGGCCTTGGCGCTCTGCTGTCGCACATCGGGCTGACCGGCCTTCCAGCCGAAACGGCCCATGACCTCGCGTTGCTCGGCGAGTGACCAGACAATATTGGCGCGCCCGCTGATGCCGTCGCCATCCGCATCCTGCGGGTCGGACCACTCGAGCAAGGTCTCGTCGCTGACCGCCTCGAGCAGCCCCAGCCCCACCATGCCGGGGGCGAGACGTGGGGAGAGCGCGATCGCGCCCGGGTCACCGAAGCCGGGTTCGACGATGGAATAGCGCGGCTTGCGCAACGTGATCACTTCCCCGTCCGCCAGGGTCACCGTCACGTCCTCGTAATCCACCTGCATGCGGCCTTCGCGCTCGATGCCGGGCACGGCGGCATTCTGCAGCTGGGTGCCATAGACAGGATGCGGCATCACCCCGGCGATACGCCGGAATTCACGCTCCTCATCGCTCCAGCTGTCCTCGTGACTGTCCGGCAGCCCCAGACGCAGGAAAAGGCCCACCGAGGGATCGCCTTCGGCCGGCAGGCTGCCGCGACCATCCTTGACGTGGCAGTTCTGGCAGGCGTTGGTGTTGAACAGCGGGCCAAGGCCATCGCGCGCGGTGGTGCTGGCGGGCGCGATCACCCAGGGGCTCTTGAAGAAGCTGTTGCCGACACTGAAGGACAGACGCTGATCGAAGCTCAGGTTCTTGGCCGGCAGCGAATAGGCGTTGGTGTCGTGCTTGCGTACGCTGCCTTCACCGCCGCTTCTGTCGGTGTCCTGCAAGGGCAGGGAAGACAGATAGCTCATCACTGTCATCGCGGAATCTGCCGTGGGCTTGGCTTGATCTGCCGATGCCGACTGAGCAGGCAGACACGCCAGGGCGATGGCAAGCGGCAGGGAGCGGGTCAGGGAGGGACGCAGCTTCATGTCGTAGTGCAATATTGGCATACAGGGTTTTCTCGGCTTGCGCGGTCAGGCTGCTCGAAGAGCTTTCTCTCAGGACTCTATCGGCAGACGCGCATGAAAAGCTGGCGCAAGAACCATCAACGCCCGAACCTGTCGTGAGAGAGGTTCGGGCGAGGATATCAGCGCGAGGCGAGGCAGCTTGGGGTCTTCAGCCAACTCACGCTTGGCAATGTGGAGCAGTTGATCAGAATTCGTGATCTGCCGTATCGGCTTCCAGGCCATCGATACCGACGGTACCGGCAATTTCTTCGATCAGACGGGTCTGGGCGACCAGATCCTGAATGCTGGCATTGATGATCTCGGCGCCTTCGGCATTGCCCGGGGCGATCATCTGGTCAAACTTCATGCCGCCGTCGGCTTCTGCCGTGTCGACCATCACCTGCAGCTGGCCCATGGTGGTATCCAGCGCCTCATGCATCTTCTCGGCCAGTTCCGGGTCATTCTGGGCGACGAGTGCATGCAGTGACGGGCCTTCGAAGGTGCGACCGTCTAGGGTCACGTACTTGCCTTCGTAGACGTTCTGGATGCCCTTGGCATTGTAGAAGTGCGAGTAGTGAGTGTTGTCGGAGAAGCAGTCATGCTCGTCTTCATAGGAGTTGGCTTCCAGCGCGACCTTCATGCGCTCACCAGCCAGCTCACCCAGTGACAGGGAGCCCATGCCGAACAGCATCTTCTCGAGGCCTTCACCGGCCGGCAGCGAGGTCAGTTCCGCGCGGTAGTTGTCCTTCTCACCCTGTGCCCACTGGCCGACCATGTATTCCAGGTCGCTGATCAGCAGGTCATTGGCGGCCAGCAGGTAGGCGCCACGACGGTCACAGTTGTCGGCGGTGCAGGCATCGCCCTTGGCGAAGTCAGTCGCCGGGCGCTCGCCGGCACCGGCCTCAAAGCCGTGCATGTCCTGACCCCAGAGCAGGAATTCGATGGCATGGTAGCCGCTGGCCACGTTGGCCTCGAAACCGCCCAGTTCGTTGAGGGACGCCAGCAGCTCCGGGGTGATCTCGGTGGTGTCGATCTTGTCGGCACCGATCTGCACGCTATCGCTGACGATGATGTTGGCGCTGGCGCCCGGGTTGCCCAGCTCGGCCTGATAGCCGTCGCCTTCGACGTAATCTATCAGGCCTTCATCCAGCGGCCAGGCGTTCAGCTGACCTTCCCAGTCATCGACGATGGCATTGCCGAAGCGGAACACTTCACTCTGCTGGTAGGCGACGCGCGCCTGCTTCCAGGCGGCACGTGCCGCGGCAAGCGTCTCTTCGGACGGAGATTCGATCAGCGCGGCATTGGCGGCGCGCAGGGCATTGGCACTGGCCAGGGCATCGCTGTAGGTGGCATGCGCGACGTTGGCGTACTGGGCGACGACAGCGTCGCCCGTCAGCGCCTTGTCATGCGCGTCGCCATGATGCTCTGCCAGAGCGGCACCGGTGAACATGGAGGCTGACAATGCGATGGCAGCTGCCAACGGCTTGCGTGAGGCAAAACGGAAAGAGGCAGTCATATGGTTCCCTTGATCGGTCTGTTGTTATGCAGTGCGCGCAGAACGGCAGTGCGTGGGGCCGCTTGGGAGAGGGCGGGAAGTCATTACACGGTCTCTCGATGGTCGGCCCGCATCTCACTGGATCATATTGAGAACCTTTATTATTTGCAATCGACAAAACGTGCGTCTTGCAACGCAAGGGTGCACTGACTGCAATGCGTCAATACCCTGCTCATCATCTGTGGCTGCCCGAGCAGGGCGATCGGCATGCTATGGCAGAGCAGGGCAGCCCAGGTCAGCCAAGCCAATTGGCTCTGGTCAGGCCATGACAGAGCGTGTCAGCCAAGGCCCGCGGCCTGTATCAGGGCACGCGTATAGTCCTCGCGAGGGTTGCCGAGCACTTCTGCCGTCGTGCCCGTTTCCACCAGACGTCCTTCACGCAACACCATCACCCGATGGGATAGCGCGCGAACCACAGCCAGGTCATGACTGATGAACAGATAGCTCAGGCCTCGGCGTGCCTGAAGTTCACGCAGCAGGGCAATCAGCTGTTTCTGCACGCTGCGATCCAGTGCCGAGGTGGGTTCATCGAGCACCAGCAGTCTGGGCTCGAGGATCAGGGCGCGTGCCAGGGCAATACGCTGACGTTGGCCGCCGGAGAACTCGTGGGGATAGCGATCGGCACATGCCGAGGGCAGTTCGACTTCCTCCAGCACCTGCGCCACTCGCTGGTGAACCTCGTCCTCGCTGAGCGTTGGGTGATGAAAGCGCAGACCTTCACTGATGATGTCCGCCACCGGCATGCGTGGCGACAGTGAGCCGTATGGATCCTGGAAGACGATCTGCATCTGACGGCGACGCAGGCGCAGCGCATTGCGATCCAGCATATCGATGCGTTCGTTCTCGAGGTGGATCTCGCCCTTGGCGGCCTGCAGCTTCAAGAGTGCCAGGGCGAGTGTCGTCTTGCCGGAGCCCGATTCCCCGACCACGCCGAGCGTCTCGCCGCGCGCCAGCGTCAGATCCAGCGGATGAACGGCGACGAAGTCCGCGGGGCGCTTCTGGAACAGCTTCCTGCTGCGCGTGAAGCGCACCTCCAGCTTGCGCGCGGTGAGAACCGGTGTCGCGGCGTCTTCGGTACTCAAGTCGCTGGCGAGGCCTTCGGGCTCGGCGGCCAGCAGCTGGCGGGTGTAATCGGCCTGCGGCGCATCGAATACCTCGTTGACGCGCCCCTGCTCGATGCATTCTCCGTCGCGCATCACGATCACGCGATCAGCGTGACGGCGCACCAGATTGAGATCATGGCTGATCAGGACCATCGCCATGCCCTGATCGCGACGCAGGCGGTCCAGCAGCTGGAGTATCTCCTGCTGCACGGTGACATCCAGCGCCGTGGTCGGCTCATCGGCGATCAACAGCGGTGGCTGGTTGGCCATCGCCATGGCGATCATCACGCGCTGGCGTTGCCCGCCAGAGAGCTGGTGCGGCCAGGCGTCGATCAACTCATCGGGACGCGGCAGCTGTACCTGGCAGAGCAGTTCCAGCACGCGCTGGCGGGCGGCATTGCCGCGCAGTCCCTGCTGAAGGCGCAGGCTTTCACTGATCTGTTCGCCGACACGCATCAATGGGTTGAGCGAGGTCATCGGCTCCTGGAATACGAAGCCGATCTGACCACCACGCACCCGCTGCCATTGGCGTGGCGTCAGGGCGGCCAGATCCAGCGTCTTGCCGTCCGGTCGCGTGAATTCGCGCTGCCCGGTGACATGGGCGTGGCCCGGCAGTAGGCCGAGACTCGCCAACAGGCTGACGGACTTGCCCGATCCGGACTCGCCGACGATGGCCAGGCATTCTCCCCGTCTGACCTCAAGGCAGAGATGCTTGACGACGGCTGTCTGGCCGAAGCGGATGCAGAGGTCGTCGAGTCTCAGCACGCTGGCAGCGGTGCCGATATTGTCCGCAGGTGAAGAGGGATGACTCATGCGTTCTGCTCCCGGGCACTGATATGACGTGGGTCGAAGGCATCGCGTAGCCCCTCGCCGATGAAGACCAATAGCGTCAGCATGATGCCGAGGCTCAGGAAGGCGGTCATGCCAAGCCACGGTGCCTGCAGGTTGTTCTTGCCCTGGGCGACCAGCTCGCCCAGCGAGGGGGAACCGGCCGGCAGGCCGAAGCCGAGGAAATCCAGTGCGGTCAGGGTGGTAATGGCCCCCGTGAACAGGAAGGGGATGAAGGTCAGGGTGGCGACCATCGCGTTGGGCAGCACATGACGCCACATGATCAGGCGGGAAGGCAGGCCCATGGCTCGGGCGGCGCGCACGTATTCCAGATTGCGTGCGCGCAGGAATTCGGCGCGCACGATATCGACGATGCCCAGCCACGAGAACAGCATCATGATACCGGTCAACCACCACAGGTTCGGCTCGACGATGCTGGCGAGAATGATCAACAGAAACAGCACCGGCAGGCCGGACCATACCTCGATCAGACGCTGACCGATCAGGTCGACCTTGCCGCCGAAGTAACCCTGCAGGCCACCGATCACCACCCCCAGCACCAGCGAGCCCGCCGTCAGTACCAGCGCGAAGATCACCGACAGCCGGAAGCCATAGATGACGCGCGCCAGCACGTCACGGCCCTGATCATCGGTGCCCAGCCAATGTCGGCCATTGGGGGCCGACGGCGCCGGAGAGCCCAGATTCAGATCCAGGGTGTCGTAGGAGTAGGGAATCAGGGTGTTGAGCATGAATCCCTGCGCCTCGATGGCCTCGATCACATAGGGGTCGCGATAGTCGGTGGCGGTGGGCAGGAAGCCGCCGAAGGTGGTCTCCGGATACTCGTGCAGCATCGGCAGGTAGGTCTCGCCCTGATACTCGACCAGCAGCGGGCGGTCATTGGCGATCAGCTCGGCCCCCAGTGAGAGCACGAACAGCACGCCGAAGATCAGCAGCGACCACCAGGCGCGACGGTTGTCACGAAAGGCCGCCATGCGCCGTCGGGTGATGGGCGACAGGCGTGAGGTACGCGGGCGTTGCAGTGGCTGCTGACTTTCGTCGCTTACGTCTTGAGCGGGTGTCTCGTGAAGCTTTGTTTCATGAACCGACGTTTCGTGAACTGTTGTCTCGTGACGCATGTCAGGCCTCCCGTGTCGCGAAGTCGATGCGCGGGTCGATCCACACATACATCAGATCAGAGATCAGCTTCAGGATGAGACCGATCAGGGTATAGAGATACAGGGTGCCGAAGATCAGCGGGTAGTCGCGCTGCAGGACAGCCTCGAAGCCGAGCAATCCCAGCCCGTCGAGGGAGAAGATCACCTCGATCAGCAGCGAGCCGGTGAAGAAGATGCCGACCAGCGCCGCGGGCAGCCCGGCGATGATGATCAGCATGGCGTTGCGGAAGACATGCCCGTAGAGAATACGGTTCTCGCTGGCTCCCTTGGCGCGTGCCGTCAGGACGTATTGCTTGTGGATCTCGTCCAGGAAGCTGTTCTTGGTCAGCATCGTCAGGGTCGCGAAGCTGCCGATGGCGGAGGCCAGCACGGGCAGGGCGATGTGATGGAAGTAATCCAGAATCTTGCCGGCGGTGGACAGCTCCTCGAAGTCCGGCGAGGTCAGCCCCCTGAGCGGGAACCAGTCCAGATAGCTGCCGCCGGCGAATACCACGATCAACAGGATCGCGAACAGAAAGCCCGGAATGGCGTAGCCGACGATGACGACGCCGGAGGTCCAGATGTCGAAGCGCGAGCCATGCACCAGTGCCTTGCGGATACCCAGCGGGATCGAGACCAGATAGACCAGCAGCGTGGTCCATAGCCCCAGCGAGATGGAGACCGGCAGGCGCTCCAGCATCAGGTCGATCACCGGGCGATCACGGAAGAAGCTGTCGCCGAAATCGAACTGCGCGTAATCGACGACCATGTCGGTGAAGCGCTCCCAGACCGGCTTGTCGAAGCCGAACTGCTGCTCCAGCTCCTCGATCAAGGCCGGGTCGACCCCTGACGCGCCACGATAGGTCGAGGCAGCTCCTCCACCGCCACCGCTGGTGACACCATCACCGCCGCCACTGTTGAGACGGGTGCTGGCACCGGCACTCATGCCGTCCAGACGTGACATCAGTTGTTCGATCGGGCCACCGGGGGCGGCCTGGACGATCAGAAAATTCAGCAACAGGATTCCGAGCAGCGTCGGAATCATCAACAGAATCCGGCGCAGAATATAGGCACCCAATGGCAATCTCCCTGCGTGCCCCTCATCGCCGGCATCTTGTGTGCGGTGCAAGGGGCATCGGTTATTGGTGTCGTGAACGCATTAGCAAGGCCTCAGTCCCGCAGGCGTCTATGCCTGGCATAGGCGCCGAGCGTGTTCTTCAGGCTTGTTGACCAGACTTGCTGAACAGGCATGTTCACCCGGCTTATTCATCCGGCTCATTCACCTGGTTCAAGCGAGGCATCCTTGTCGGGCTCGATCCACCAGCTGTCCAGGCTCAGCTGGTATTCCGGGAAGGGCTGCGGATAGCCGAACTTGTTCCAGAGCGCGATGCGCGTCGCCGCCAGGTGCCACTGGGGCACGACATGGAAGCCCCAGCGCAGTACGCGGTCAAGTGCCCGTGTCGCGCTGAGCAGGTCTTCGCGGGTCTGTGCCTGAATCAGGGCATCAGTGAGCGCGTCCACCACCGGGCTCTTCAGCCCGATCAGGTTGCGTGAGCCGGCCACGTCGGCATAGTCGCTGGTCCAGTATTCACGCTGCTCGCTGCCGGGACTATTGGACTGCGGATAACTGCCGACCACCACGTCGAAGTCGAAGCTGCGACGGCGGTTGATGTACTGATTGACGTCGACGGTGCGAATCCGCGCCTTGATGCCGATGCGCGCCAGATTGCGGATCCACGGCTGGATGATGCGCTCGAACTGGGTGTCGTAGTTGAGCACCTCAAGCGTCAGCGGCTTGCCGCTGATGCGGCTGACCAGCTGGCCCTTGACCACTTCATAGCCCGCTTCGCGCAGCAGCCCCAACGCCTTGCGCAGGCGAGGGCGCAATTCCTGTGGCTCATCGATCGGCAGGGGCTTGTCGAAGACCGCGCTGGGCAGCTCATCCTTGAAGGGCTCAAGCAGCGCGAGTTCCTTGCCGGTGGGCATGCCATCCGCGGCCATGTCCGAATTCTCGAAATAGCTGTGGGTCTGCTGGTAGGCACCGTAGAAGAGGTTGCGGTTGATCCAGTCGAAGTCGAAGACCAGCGCCAGTGCCTCACGGACTCTGGGGTCCTGGAAGCGCTCGCGGCGCTCGTTGAGCACGAAGCCCTGCATGCCTGCCGGGTTGCTGTCCGGGACTTCCAGCTTCTTCAGTCGCCCCTCGTGGAGCGAGGGAGTGTCGTAGGCGGTCGCCCAGTTCTTGGCGCTGCTTTCGACGTGCAGATCGATGCTGCCGGCCTTGAAGGCTTCCAGCGAGACGGTCTGGTCCCGGTAGTAGTCGTAGACCAGTGTCTGGATGTTGTGGCGGCCCTTGTTTACTGGCAGGTCCTTGCCCCAGTAGTTGTCGACACGCTCATAGCGAACCTGGCGGCCGGCGTCCAGAGACGCCATGCGATAGGGGCCGGAACCCAGCGGAATTTCCAGGGTGGCGCGCGTGAAGTCGCGGCTCTTCCAGAAGTGCTCCGGCAATACCGGTAGCTGTCCGATGATCAGCGGCAATTCGCGCGCCGCGCCTGGCGCCATCTCGAAACGCACGGTGTCGGCATCGATCACGCTGACGCCGGTGACATCGTGATAGTAGCTCTTGAAGAACGGCAGGCCTTCATCCTTGAGCAGGCGATAGGTGAAGATGACATCTTCGGCAGTCACCGCCACGCCATCGTGAAAGCGTGCCCGAGGGTCGATATCGAATTCGATGGCGCTGCGGTCCTTGGCCAGGCGGATGCCGCTGGCCAGCAATCCGTATTCGGTGAAGGGTTCATCGGCGGAGGGAATCATCAGGGTGTCGTAGATCAGTCCGCCGAAGTAGTTGAGTCCCGCCACCGAATTGCCCTTGAGGATGAAGGGATTGGTGGAGTCGAAGCTGCCGATGGCGGCGCGCGTCATGCGCCCGCCGACCGGCGCCCCCGGATTGACGTAAGGGAAGTGGGTGAAGCCGGGCTTGTGGGCGGGCTCGCCGTAGATGGCCAGGCCATGCACGGTCGGGACGTCCAGCGGCGTCTGCACGTTCGAGGTGGGGGTACTGGTTGCCTGCACGCTGGTTGCTTGCGCGCTGGTTGCCTGCGTGGCCGACGCCATGTCGGCGCTGGGGCGTGAATCGGCAGATTGCTCGCTATTCGCATTGGGCTCAGCCGCGTTGGCCGTGGCAGTGAACGAGCCGCTCACCATCAGCGCCCCCAGGCATAGCGCGCGTAGCGCGGCCCAGCGACGGGGGGCGAGTGAAGAAACACGCTGCATCGAAGACTTCCTTGACTGAATGACCCGGGCCTCGCGGCCGTGATGAAATGACTGGCAGCTTGGCAGCGCGGCTGGATTGCGTCTGGCTCGCTATCAGCTCCGCTGGCCTGGGTCGCCTCAACGGCTGTCGACCGTTAGCTGCCGTGAGCTGATGGAGAACTGTAGAAGCGGTAAAGCAGCTGCACGCAGCGCGCCGGGCTTCGGCCGGTCTCCTTGCATCGACCCCGCCAAGAGTAACGAAGTTCCCTGTCAGCGGCCATGCTGCGGCGTTTGAATCGCAAACGCCCCCACCATCACGGATGGCAGGGGCGTCCAGGAGTCGCGTATCACTCGTCGCTTCAAGACGCGTGAATCGACTGGCTCAGTTTTGGTTGAAGACTCATTTGTGGTCGAAGACTCAGTTGTGGTTGAAGACTCAGTTGGCGCTGTAAAGAGTCAGCATCTGACCGGGGCGCAGGTAGTCCGCCGATGACAGCTTGTTCCAGCGCGCGAGCTGTCGAGTGCTGACATTGTGACGTGCGGCGATCAAGGACAGGGAATCGCCACTCTTCACGCGCACCTTCTTCTCGCCGTTGGCCGAGGCCAGCTGGGTGGTCACCGAGGCGCCGCGGTCCGGCACCATCAATGCCTGGCCGATGCGGATGGTGTTGCTCGAGAGACGATTCTTCTGCTTCAGCTCGGAGAGCGTCAGGCCATTGCGGCGTGCGATGACGGACAGGGTGTCGCCGCGCTTGACGCGATAGCTGGCCCAGCTCTGGCGCGCTTTTTCAGGCAGCGTGGCCAGCTGGCTGAGGAAGGTGTCGCGGGCGGTGGCGGGAATGACCAGCGAGCTGTCGCCCGGCGTGGTGGCCCAGCGCTTGTAGGCCGGGTTCAGGGCGCGCAGCTCATCTTCACTGATGCCGGCCAGTTTGGCGGCGGTGGACAGGTCCAGTTGTCCGCCCGTCTCGACGGCCGCGATTTCCGGCTTGTCGTCAATCTTCGGCAACGACAGTCCATATTCCTCAGGGTCGCGAATCACCGCGGCCAGTGCCAGAAGCTTCGGCACGTATTCCATGGTCTCGTTGGGTAGCTTGATGTTCCAGTAATCCTCATCGCCACCGGCACGGCGGCGTGCACGGTTCACGGTGCCGGCACCGGCATTGTAGGCGGCCAATGCCAGCTCCCAGTCGCCGTCATACCAGCGCTCGCCCTGGGTCTCCAGGTAATCCAGCGCGGCGTCCGTAGACAGCAACACGTCCTTGCGGCCGTCATACCAGCGGTTGCGTGTCAGCCCCATGGCGTCACCGGTGCGCGGCATGAACTGCCACATGCCAGTCGCACCACCCGGATGCGCGGCGTCCGGGTCGTAGGCGCTCTCGATGAAGGGCAGCAGTGCCAGCTCTGCCGGCAGGCCGCGTGCTTCGGTACGCAGTGTCACGTAGCGAATCCAGGGGCGGGCCTGCTCCGCGATACGCTCCACGTGGTGAGGGTGCTCCTGATACCAGCTGATCCATTTGCGCACGCGTGGGCGGCCGGTGTCCTGCTGCAACTGATAGCCGGCGCGCAGGCGCTCCCAGACGTCATCGTAGTGCGCGGTAATGGCATCGACGGCCTCCATGAAGTTCAGCGGGGCGCGCTGATATTCACTGGTGGGCGTAACCCCGGGCACCATCGCTGAGTTGGCACTGGCGGTCAGCGGCATCAGGCACAGGGTGGCACCCAGAGAGGCGAGGCGAATCAGGTGACGCAGTCGAGCCGGACGGAAGGGGGCCTGGATCGGAGTGACACGACACGGCGTGTCGGCGGCCATCTGGCCGTCGGTACGGAGGTCTTGCTGATGCATTGACGAAATACTCTCTGGCGAGCCGCCGCTGGATGGGTCAGCGGCGGCTCGGCTGGCCGGCCATGCCGGCACGAATCAGTGACTGCGGGGGCTGATCGAGATCAGGAATGTTCTCGATCCGCTGTCACGCGAAATGCCATTCACACCGCGCTCCAACCGCTCACCTGGTGGCGTCAGAACGGGGCAATGGCACGCGGGCAGCAGGGCTAGAAGTTGTCCTTCCACTGACGCAGTGCCGTGAAGGCCGCCAGTGGAGAATCTTCCTGACCCAAGGGTGCCGAGAGGCGCCCTTCCTGCTCGAGATGGCGCTGCAGCGTCATCTCGTCACTGCGCAGGAACGGATTGATCTGCTTTTCTCGGCCGATGAGGGTGGGCAGCGTGGGACGGCCCAGTGAACGCAGCTGTTCGCATTCTGCGTTGAGGGTGTCCCGCGCCGGATTGTTCGGCTCGGCGGCACTGGCGAAGGCCAGATTGGCCAGCGTGTACTCGTGTGCCGGGAAGACAAGCGTTTCTTCCGGCAGAGCGGCAAGGCGCGACAAGGAGTGATGCATCTGTTCCGGGGTGCCTTCAAACAGGCGTCCGCAACCGCCACTGAACAGGGTGTCGCCACAGAACAGCAGACCCGGCATGCCGGAGCTGACGAAGGCGATGTGGTCCAGGGTATGGCCCGGCACTTCCATGACCTCGAAGAGGCGGCCCTGCAGGCGGAAGCTGTCGCCATCGCCGACACGCTCGTCGATACCGTGGATGGCCGGGTTGTGCGGGCCGACCACGCGAGGTTGATAGCGTTCGATCAACTCCGGCAGGCCGCCGGTGTGATCCTGGTGGTGATGGGTGATGAGGATGGTGTCGAGGGTCAGGCCTCTGGACTCCAGTGCCTCCATCACCGGGCGTGCATCACCGGGGTCGACGACCGCCACGCGGGGGTTGTCGTCGCTCTGTATCAACCAGATGTAGTTGTCCTGAAAGGCCGCTATGGGCGTTACGCTCATCATGGTGGTCAGGTGCTCTTGATGTCTTGCAGTCGTCGATCGAAGCAATGACAGGCCAGTGACGCGAAAAGTGGCTTCATACGTCCTCGTCAGGGAATCGGCGAGGCTGAAGCAGATGAACATGGCATGTCATCGTCGCCTGCAATACTGATGGGCAGGCGTTCTATCGACTCCTTACTGAGAGTTAGTTGTCGAAATCGGCACAAGATCATGCTCAGAGACGGCTCAGGCCGCTCTTGCTACTGAGAGCTCCCCCATACCACGTATCCGGGCGGCAGGGGCAATCTGGGGGCTCCATCATCGACAACGCATGTTTATGGGTCATTCGCAGGATGTTGGGTAACACCTTGCTTCACTCTATCCTGAGTGTCGGGCCGGGCTGTCGAGACGCTCGGTACCCACAGTCCTGTTCAAAACTCGCTCATCGGCATTTCGTTCCCGGTCAGGCTCGCCGTTTGCGATCAGGCAGCGGGTGGCAGATGCCTGGTCCTGCAGGAAGTGTCCTTGAGGAAGAGTCCATCAGGAAAAGCCACGACTGGCCGCCTGTGCTCAGGTCCATGAACGCCATCAATCGCAAGGCCGATAGCCAGCATGATGATGCCCAGTGGACTGATTCGTGGCGGGAATCTGTTTTTTCCGGATAACAAGCCTGACGAGCCAGCAGGTAAGTGTCAAACCTCTTATGGTGTGAGAATGTAGGCAAGTGTCAAAGCCTGTCTATGCCGTGGGGAGTGTCTCCCCGCCTGAAGCCCGGGAGATGCAAGATGTGGAAAGGCCCCTTTGGTGTGAATGACTCGGGTGAAGACAGGGCCAGCGCGTCCCTGACCGCCGATGAGCGCCAGCGCCAGCATGCGCGCCAATTGAGTGCCCATGTGCGCGCCATGCGTGCCTTTTTCGAGGGCCCGGACGGGCAGGACATCCTGACGGCGGAGCGCGAGATGCTGTCACCGCTGTTCGAGCGCTGCTTCGGTTTTCACAGCCTGAACTTGGGCCCGGGCGGCAATGACCTCTTGTCACTCTCCGCCATCCGCCATGCCATCCAATGGAGCCCCGAGGCGGCGCTTGCCGAGTCGTCATCCACCTTGATTTGCCCGCTGACCCAGCTGGCATTGCCGGACGAGAGCATGGATCTGGTGATGCTCCACCATCTGCTGGAGGTCGCGCCGGAGCCGCACCGTCTGCTGCGCGAGGCGGCTCGTGTCCTGCGCTCCAGTGGCTGTCTGGTCATCGTGGCCTGGCAGCCTTTCTCCGGCGAGGGGCTGCTGCGTCTGGACCCGCGGCGTCGCCACATCACTCCCTGGGAGGGAAGCTGGCGAACGCCGGCGGCCCTGCGTGACTGGCTGGCCTTCGTGGATTTCGAGATCGAGCGTATCGACTATGCCGGCTTCCATCTGCCGGGGTTACGCCTGCGACATGGCTGGCTTGAACGCATGGGGCGTCGCTACAACCTGCCGCTGGGCAGTCTGATGTTGATACGGGCACGGCGCAATGTCGGGTATGTACAGCCCTTGAATGCCAAGCGACCACGAGTCGCCATCCCCGGTGTCTCCATCGGTCAGGCCACGCGGGTGCATTCCCGGGATGGGCATGTGAAGGGTGAGTCGCGCAGAGATCTGTCCGAGCGCGGCTAGCTCGAGGGGGCGCTGCTGGGCTCCTTTTCTATAGAGCTTCAGCCTGGCGGAAGCTGTAAAAAAACACAGGGGCTTTGGCCATGCTGGATGCGAGTGGGTAGAATGACGCTCACTGTGGCGAGGCCTGCTGTTGCCGCGCAAGGCTCCCGGAGAGGAGAGTGGTTGACAGGGGTGAGTTGCGAGCCCCGACTCCGCGGGCCAGGTTCGTCCTTGTCATGACAGCCAGCGCCATCGCACTTGCCCGTCTTCGTTTCCTTTGTCGAGAGTGCCGTTTGTGAGCCAGAGTGCATCCACGTCCGAACCCCAGAACCCCTCCGCCGCTGCGACGACCGAGCCCAAGGCGGCACCGACTCGCGTGGTCATCCACACCGATGGTGCCTGTCGTGGCAACCCGGGCCCGGGTGGCTGGGGCGCGATTCTCGTCAGTGGCAAGCATCGCAAGGAGCTCAATGGCAGCGAGGCCCAGACGACCAACAATCGGATGGAGATGATGGCGGCGGTCGAGGCGCTCACGGCGCTCACCAAGCGCTGTCAGGTGGTGCTGTGGACCGATTCCGAATACGTCAAGAACGGCATCACCAAGTGGGTGCATGGCTGGGTCAAGCGCGGTTGGAAGACGGCAGCCAAGCAGCCGGTCAAGAATGAAGATCTGTGGAAGGCACTGCTGGCCCAGAGTGAGCGGCATGATATCGAGTGGCGCTGGGTCAAGGGCCATAGCGGCGATGAGGGCAACGAGCGCGCCGATGCGCTGGCCAACGAGGCCATCGACGAGATGCAGCGCCGCCGCTGAGTGCCTCGGCTGGCAGGCACGCCGAGCGCGGTGGCCAGCCGTGTTTGAGCACGGACATGCAGGATCCGATATTGAGGCACCCTGATGCGTGGCCCGAAGTTTAAGGCAGGTGTCGGTCAGGGAGCTGTCACTGTTTACCAAGAGGTCTGAGATGCGTCAGATTATTCTCGATACCGAAACGACAGGTATCGACCCGAAGGAAGGCCATCGCCTGATCGAGATCGGCGCGGTGGAGATGATCAACCGCCGCCTGACCGGACGTACCTACCATCAGTACGTCAATCCTGAGCGCTTGATCGATGCAGAGGCGATCGGGGTTCACGGCATCACCGATGAGCGAGTCGCCAACGAGCCGGTCTTCGCCGAGATTGCCGATGCCTTCTGGGACTTCATCAAGGGTGCCCAGCTGGTCATCCACAACGCACCCTTCGATGTGGGCTTCATCGATCACGAATTCGGGCTGATCAACCCCGGGCGTGCCAACCCGTTGGGCCCGGTCGCCGATCACTGCGCCATTCTCGATACCCTGAAGCTGGCCCGAGAGAAGCACCCCGGGCAGCGCAACAACCTGGACGCGCTGTGCAAGCGTTACGATATCGACAATGGGCATCGTGTGCTGCACGGTGCCTTGCTGGATGCCGAGATTCTTGGCGACGTCTATCTGGCGATGACCGGTGGCCAGACGGCGCTGGGCCTGGACGTGATAGAGGAAGGCGATGGCGAGGAGGGCGGTATCGTCGGGGTTCGTCGCCTGCGTGCTGATCGCCCACGTCTGGTCACGCCCGGCCTGTCCGCGCTGGAACTTGAGCGTCACTCGGCCTGGTGTGAAGAGATTCGAGGCAAGGCGGATGAGTGTCTGTTCGATCGCCTCTCGATCGATGCCTTGGGCAGTCTTGATAGTGCCAGTCTTGAAGGCGCCAGCCTGGACAACCGAGGTGCCCGCGGAGACGACGCCTGATGTTGATTCGTGATCTCTCGGGTGTGACTCAGCGCCATGGTTATCTGATTCGCGTGGGGCGTGATGGCGTGGCGCCTGCGCCGGATGGCGGCATCATCCAGCCTATCGCGGATTGGCCTAGCGGCGCCGTGGCCCTTGGGGAATGGCAGGGCGCGCCGATTGCGGTGTTCGGTGAGAATGGCAGTGCGGATTGGCCCACCGCGCGTCAGTGGCTGCATACGCTGCCACGTGATCAGTTTCCTCTGCTTTCCAGCGCGCTGCAGGTACTCAAGTGGCTGCGCGACCATCGATTCTGTGGCCGTTGTGGCAAGCGCATGAAGCGTCTGGAACATGAGTTCGCCATGCACTGCACCGGTTGTCAGCATCGCAGCTACCCGCGTATCTCGCCCTGTATCATCACGCTGATCACTCGGGGGCGCGAGATGTTGCTGGCACGCAGTCCGCGCTTCGGGCCGGGCATGTATTCGACCCTGGCGGGCTTCATCGAAGCCGGTGAAAGTGCCGAGGAGGCCGTGCGGCGTGAGGTGCACGAGGAAGTCGGTGTCGAGGTCGGGCGAGTCAGCTATTTCCAGAGTCAGTCGTGGCCGTTCCCGCACTCGTTCATGTTGGGCTACTACGCGGAATATGCCGGTGGCGACATCACCATCGATGGTGTCGAGATAGAGGATGCCCAGTGGTTCACGCCGGAAGACTTGCCGGGGCTGCCCCCGAAGTTCTCGATCTCGCATGCCTTGATCGACAACTTCCTGCGCTCGGTCGCGACGGGCCGCTGAAATTCTGAGCCTCTCCCCAAAGAAAACGCCCCGACCATTGGCCGGGGCGTTTTCTTTGGCTGGTGCATCAAGTGACCCTTTCCATCAGGCTTGTTCGCAACGATGCACCTGCTCAAGTAGACGCTTACTTGTTCGGGAACAGAGACGTCAGCTTGGTGGCCAGCATGATGTTGCCGGTGGCTTTCAGGCGGCCAGTCATGAAGGCCTGCATGCCGTCGACTTCGCCTTTCATTACGCCCTTGAGGGTATCGCTGTCGGTGCTCAGGGTCACTGACGGATCATCGTGCTCACCCTCGCCGACGTCTAGAGTGCCGTCCTTGACGACCATGTAGTAGTCATCGCTGTCGGTGATGTTGAATTGAAAGACTTCATCCATGCCCTTGGCGGCTTCGGGGTTGAAACGGCTCTTGAGCATGTCGATGACGGCGTTGGCGTCGGCCATGGTGATATTCCTTGTCAGTGCTAGCGGTGGAGAAAGGTCAATGATCGCGGGGAAAGATGACGTGCATGATGAGGGGTGGGGTGTCGTTCATCACCTTGCTCACCATGAAGTGATCACGCTGCTGACCTTCAAGACTGACATCAGACTATTTCAAACGATCGTTCCAATCAAGTCGTGTGATCGATCTGGCGTGTTCCGCGCTTTAGCGCCCAGCTCTGAACCTGCAGAAATAACGTGCAGAGGTAACATACAGGGATAACGTATAGATCGCGTCCAGATCACCTGGAGAACCCGCACAGGCGGCTCGCCAGTTCCATGACAATACGAGCAGTGTGAAATCTGCCCAGGCGCCTGTCAGCCTTGCGGGCGGGCAAGCTTGCCCCCATATCGAGTACCATCTCGCACCGGCCCTTTAGCCGGTGATTTCGTTATGGGGTCCTGGTCGTGTGGCAGATGCCTTGACCTTCTGCCTGACAGCCATGCACTCGAGAGCGAGCGTTCGCCGCTCACGTGCAGGCGAGAGATCAGACACCTTCTTCAATGTTTCAGGAGCAAGTGCATGCAATGGATTTCACAGTACGGCCTCTTTCTGGCCCAGGCGATCACCGTAGTGGTCGCGATCGCGGCCATCGTGCTCATCATTGCACGTGCACGACAGGGGGAAACGGGAGAGCGCCAGGCCAAGCTGAAGATTCGCCCCTGGCATGAGCGCATCAAGGGCTATCAACGCGAATTGAGCCACGCCGGTCTGGAAGAGGCCGAGTACGCCGCCAAGGAGAAGGCGCGGGCCAAGAAGCACAAGCAGGAAGCCAAGGCGCTCAAGAAATCGCTCAAGGCCAAGGCGAAAGCCAACAAGGGCGGCAATGTGGACAAGGACGATCCGCCGGCCAGCACGCGTGGGCGCCGGGTCTTCGTGCTCGACTTCGTCGGCGACATCAAGGCCAGTGGTGTGGAAAGCCTGGCAGAGCAGATCACGGCACTGGAAGGCGTGCTGGGTGAGCAGGATGAGGTCGTGCTGCGACTTGAGTCCGGTGGTGGCCTGGTGCATGCCTATGGTCTGGCCGCGGCACAGCTGGACCGTCTGCGTGCCAGTGGCGCGCGACTGACGATCACGGTCGACAAGGTCGCGGCCAGTGGCGGTTACATGATGGCCTGTGCGGCGGATCACGTGGTGGCAGCGCCCTTTGCGGTCATCGGCTCGATCGGTGTCGTGGCTCAGGTGCCCAATGTGCACCGTCTGCTCAAGAAGCATGATGTGGATGTCGAGATCCTGACGGCGGGGCGTTACAAGCGCACCTTGACCATGCTCGGCGAGAACAGTGAAGAAGGGCGTGAGAAGTTCCTGTCGGACCTGGCGCGCACCCATGAGCTATTCAAGCAGCATGTCGGCAGCCGTCGTCCGCAATTGGACGTCGAGGCAGTGTCCCAGGGCGATATCTGGTATGGCAGTGAAGCCATCGATATCGGTCTGATCGACGAGGTCGGTACCAGTCAGGCGTTGCTGGCGCGCTATCTGAAGGAAGAGGTCAAGATATTCGAGGTGAGTCTCGAGAAGCCGCGCCGCGTGATGGACCGTTTCGGCAAGGGTGTGACATCGAGTCTGGATCGTGTGCTGGACCGCGTGCTGGAGCGCAATGCGGAGTCGCGCTGGCATCAGCAGTAAAAGAGATTGCCGTTGCTGGCAAAGAGAAGAGGCTTGGAAGGCCATTCCGTGGCCTGCCCGATCTTGTTGGAGTCGGCGAGTGATACAGATGTCCAGCGGGTCACGATCAGCGTGACTCAGCGACATTCCCCTCAAGGGGCGTCAGTCACCGGCTGGCGCCCTTTTTCAGTTATAGAGCTCCTGCAGGGCACGAATGATACCCGTGGCGTTGGGGCCTTGCAGCGAATAGTAGATGGTCTGCGAAGCGCGGCGTGTGCGGACCATGCCTTCACGACGCAGAATGGCCAGATGCTGTGACAACGCGGATTGCGACAGCTCCAGGCGCGAGTTGAGCTCGCTCACCGACATTTCGCTGTCGCTGAGCAGGCACAGGATGCGCAGGCGGTTCTCGTTGCCCATCGCCTTGAGCAGGGCAGTGGCTTCTTCGATGACGCGGTCACCGGCCTGGTGCAGGGTGATGGCATCGCTGGACACTGGCATGGGGTTATTCCTTGCAGCTGTAGAAAGTGTTGCGTTCATGCGGTCTCTCCCGGACGGTCTATCTTGATGCATCCCGAAGGACGCAATGGGCCATTGGCATGTTGTTATGACCTAACCTTGTTTTAGTGAATGATCAATAACTCCGCGTGCTACGTCCAAGACAATCTTAAACGGTAAATCATCGACATGGTCGTTCTCAGGCTTTGACTTTTAGTCGCATCTGCTGTGAGACCATGTTCAAGCGTATGTTTCATTGCGCGAATGACGCCTTTCACGCTGTCAGGCCGTCTGCGACCAAGGACTGAGTATAAGACCATCAGACGCTGAAAACGGTGAGGCGAGTGAGTTTGAAGGGCGATTTTTGGCCTAAGGTTTCAACGTAACTATCGAGTCAGGTGTCTCTGTACTGCCTGTTCTTCCTCCATCGTCGTCTGTCGCATCGCCATTGTCGAGCGACATCAATGACGACATGAAAAGAGGTCCGGTCAACGGGCCCCGGAGACAAGGCCTTGCGTCAGGACAGGCAAGAGATGCCCACAAAGCCATTCGTGGATCACGAGGTACGCCATGCCCGACGCCAATCACTCCTGTGCACGCGAGCGTTATCTAGCTCTGACGGCGAGAGCCAACGAGACGCCAGAAGACTTCTGGGCTGAGCAGGCGCAACGCATCGCCTGGTTTCGCCCGCCGCAGACCATTCTGGCCTGGGATGAGCAACAGCATGCGCGCTGGTTCATCGATGGCGAGATGAACATCTGCCATGCCGCGCTGGATCATCACGTCGCCAATGGGCGCGCGGATCAGGTCGCGTTGTACTGGGATTCGCCGGTCACCCAGAGCAAGCGGCAGTACACGTTTCGTGAGCTGCGTGACGAGGTAGCCCTGCTGGCGGGGGCGTTGCGTGATCTCGGGGTGGAGAAGGGCGACCGTGTCGTGCTCTACATGCCGATGGTCGCCGAGGCCATGATGGCGATGCTGGCCTGTGCACGCCTCGGGGCGGTGCATTCGGTGGTCTTCGGCGGCTTTTCCCCCAAGGAGCTGGCGGTACGTATCGATGACGCCGCGCCCAAGGTGATCATGGCGGCGTCCTGCGGGGTGGAAGTCGATCGCATCATTCCCTACAAGCCCTGGCTGGATGAAGCCATCGAGCTTGCCGAGCATACCCCGCAAGCCTGTCTGATCCTGCAGCGTGAACAGCAGCGGGCGACACTCGGGCCGCGTGATCATGACTGGCATGAAAGTCTGGCCAGCGCCCAGGCCACCGAAGCGGTCAGCATGCTGGGCAGCGAACCTCTCTATGTCCTCTATACCTCCGGCACCACCGGCAAGCCCAAGGGAGTGGTGCGTGATCACGCCGGCTACGCCGTGGCGCTGCATTATTCAATGGAGCTTCTCTATGCGACCCGCCCCGGGGATACCTTCATGGCGGCCTCGGACATCGGCTGGGTCGTCGGCCACTCCTATATCGTCTATGGCCCGCTGCTGATGGGGGCCAGTACCGTCATGTATGAAGGCAAGCCGGTCAAGACCCCGGATGCCGGAGCCTTCTGGCGCTTGATCGAGGAATACCGCATCAACTGCTTCTTCACTGCGCCGACGGCGTTTCGCGCCATGAAGAAGGAAGACCCGGAAGCCAGTCATATGGCCAATTACGACCTTTCCAGCCTGCGCAGTCTGTTCCTGGCCGGAGAGCGACTGGACCCGCCGACCTATCACTGGCTCGCCGATCTCCTGCCGGTGCCGGTCGTCGATCACTGGTGGCAGACCGAAACCGGCTGGCCCATCGCCGGCAACCTGCTGGGCCTCGACATGTTCACCGAAGGCAGCCGCGAGGTGAAGGCGCCGGTCGAGGCACGCGCCGGTAGCGCCACCTGGCCGTTGCCGGGCTTCAATGTACAGATTCTCGATGGCATGGGGGATGAAGTACCCACGGGAGAGCAGGGCAATGTCGTGTTGCGTCAGCCGTTGCCGCCGGGCTGCCTGACCGGACTCTATCAGGACCCCGGACGCTTCCATGCTGCCTATCTTGCCGCCTACCCCGGCTATTACCTGTCCGGTGATGGCGGCTACTTCGATGAGCAGGGCTATCTGTTCGTGATGGGACGCATTGATGATGTCATCAACGTGGCGGGGCACCGTCTGTCGACGGGCGAGATGGAGCAGGTGCTCGGTGCACACGCCGCGATCGCGGAATGCGCGGTGATCGGCATCGAGGATTCGCTCAAGGGCGAGATGCCGTTGGGGCTGGTGATTCTCAAGGATGGCTGGCAGGGGGATGAAGCCAGCCTGTGCGCCGAGCTTGCCCAGCGGATACGCCAGGAAATCGGGGCCTTTGCCTCGCTCAAGGAGGTGTTGATCGTCGAGCGCCTGCCCAAGACGCGCTCCGGCAAGATACTGCGCAAGATGATCCGTCAGATCGCCGCGGGCGAGCAATACCAGGTGCCCTCGACGATAGATGACCCCTCAAGCCTGGAAGATGTGCGTGAGGCGCTGAGCGAGGCCGGCGTCGGTCAGGCGAGTGAGGCACGCAGCGCATGAACCGAAGCGCATGAACCGAAGCGCATGAACCGATGCAGTGATATCGCGGACGCATGACGCGGCTCGCGCTGCTCCAATAATGAAAAGCCCCCGCCATGAGACATGGCGGGGGCTTTTTTTCAGCAAGGCAGCAATTATTGCATCAGGTGCGTGCCACGACCGGATTGGCCATCTCGCGGCGTGCAAGCCAGGCAATGCTGATGACCAGCAGGCCCGCCAGGCTCAACCAGCCGAACAGGGTGCTGTCGGTCAGGCCCATCACCAGGTAGGCGATCAGCGATATCGCGGCACCCAGCAGGGCGTAGGGCAGCTGGGTCATCACGTGATCGATGTGATGGCAGCTGGCACCCGTCGAGGACAGGATGGTGGTGTCGGAAATCGGCGAGCAGTGATCCCCGAACACGGAACCGGCCAGCACCGCGCCCATCATCGGCAACATCATGGCGAGCTCGGTGGCGGCCGCCATGTCACCGGCGATGGGCAGCATGATGCCGAAGGTGCCCCAGCTGGTGCCGGTGGCAAAGGCCATCAGGCCGGAGAGCACGAACAGCAGCATCGGCAGCCAGGTTGGAGACACGACGCCCTCGACCAGCGTGGCCAGATACTGGCCGGTTCCCAGAGAGCCGATGATGCCGGTCAGCAACCAGGCGAAGACGAGGATATAGACGGCCGGCAGCATGGAACTGGCGCCCTGGGCGATGGCGCTCAGGCTGCGACCAGCGCCCATGCGATGACGCAGCAGCATCACTACCGCGGCCAGCAGGCCGATGGCGCCGCCGATGATCAGCGACTTGGCGACATCCGTCAGCTCGAAGGCGCGAATCAGACCGAAGGCCTCGCCCTCGGCGGCCAGTGCGCTGGCGCCGGTCTGCACGATCATGAAGAAGGTCGCGATGACCAGCACGATGATCGGGATCAGCAGGTCCATGGGGCGGCCACGCTCGGACTCTTCCACGTGGGTGTTGCCCGGCGGATTGCCGCGCTTGGCATCGAAAAGCTCACCGTCGCGCGCCGCGATGGCATGACGGCGCATGGCACCGAAGTTGATGTCGAACCACGCCGAGGCGATCACCAGCACCAGCGCCGCAATCGCGTAGTAGTTGAGGGCGGACAGCTCGAGGAAGGCACCGAACGGGCTGACATCCGTGATGTGGTGGGTCGCCAGGATACCGGCGATCAGGCTGATGATGTAGGCACCCCAGCTGGAGATCGGCGTCAGCACGCAGACGGGCGCGGCGGTGGAGTCGATCAGATAGGCCAGGCGCGCGCGCGACAGCCCCTGACGATCGGTCAGCGGACGACAGATGTTGCCCACGGCCAGGCTATTGAAATAATCATCGATGAAGATGAATACCCCCAGCAGCACGGTCATCAGCTGCGAGCCACGGCGGGTCGTGACTCGTGCCCGCGCCCAGTTGCCGAAGGCACGGGTGCCGCCTGCCAGCGTGATCACGCCGACCATGGCACCCAGTGCCAGCAGGAACAGCAGGATATAGACGTTCCAGCTGTTGAGGCTGGCCTCGGCAAGCTGACCGCTGTCCGGCATCTCGATGAAGACGGCAACCAGCTGCTGCCAGAGATAGTGCAGCGTGACGAGCGGCGAGAAATCATTCAGCATCAGGGCGCCTGACACGATACCCAGCCCGAGGGAGGGCATGACACGACGTGTCAGTATTGCGAGACCGATGGCTATGATCGGGGCGAGCAGCGAAAGCGGGGACGCCGCGTAGCTGGTCAGTTCCATGTATCACCTGTAATCAAAGGCAGGCGCCGGGACAAAGCGCGCTACCGGGTGCCGTTATGGCGGTTATGGTGCGTGGGTGTCAGGGAGTTGCACCGCCTGATCGCAGCGCACACTCGCGGGATCGCCGTTGCGCAACGGCAACCGATGAGTCGCGAGCCTGCGCCCGACAAGTCCTGGGCCGCCACTGGCAGGCGGCGACTTCCGGAAGGGGGCGCATTATGCCCGAGCCAAACAAGACGTGAAACATTACCGTGTTCACCTAAAGTCTAGGCCGCAGTGAAAAACACCGCCATTGCGCTATTTTTCCCCTAGAATTCGGGCGTAGAAGTCCGCTTTACAGTGGGCTCTTCTTGCTTATCCCCGTGGGATATGAAGAATGGCGCTCACCAAAGCATGTCGAGCAACCCCATCGTAGTGGTTGCTCGCTGTCAGTCGCAGGAAAGTCATGGGCTTTCCGTTGCCCTGGCAGCGTCGACAAGACCAAAAACCCGCCAAAGCGAGACCGACATGTCGGAAACAACGTCCATCATTCCAGCGCCGATTCTGGCGTTGATCGATGCAGGCAATGGCCTGCTGTGGGGCAGTGTATTGATTTACCTGCTCATCGGAGCGGGTCTCTTCTTCACGGTCATGACCAAGGGTATCCAGTTCCGCTATTTCGGACACATGTGGAAGCTGCTGGCCACGTCTCGTCAGGGCAGCGAAGGCGGCATCTCTTCCTTCCAGGCACTGGCTACCTCTCTGGCGGCGCGCGTCGGTACCGGTAACCTCGCCGGTGTCGCCGTGGCGATTTCCCTGGGTGGCCCGGGCGCCATCTTCTGGATGTGGATGACGGCGCTGGTCGGCATGTCCACCAGCTTCATCGAGTCCACCCTGGCGCAGGCCTACAAGGTCTCCCACGATGACAACACCTTCCGTGGTGGCCCGGCCTACTACATCGAGAAGGGCCTCGGTCAGCGCTGGATGGCGATCCTGTTCTCCGTGTGCCTGATCATCGCCTTCGGCCTGGCCTTCAACTCCGTGCAGTCCAATTCCATCGCACTGGCCATGGAGCAGGCCTTCAGCGTGCCGCCGTGGATCATGGGCGTGGTGCTGGTCGTGGTCATGGTGCCGATCATCTTCGGCGGCATGAAGCGCATCACGCGTACCGCCGAGCTGATCGTGCCGATCATGGCGCTGCTCTATCTGCTGCTGGCCATCTTCGTCGTGGCCATCAACATCACCGAGCTGCCGGCGGCGCTGGGCACCATCTTCCGCAGTGCCTTCGGCCTTGAGCAGGCCGCAGGTGGCGCGCTGGGTTACACCATCGCCCAGGCGATGATGAACGGCATCAAGCGGGGTCTGTTCTCCAACGAAGCGGGTATGGGTTCCGCCCCGAACGCCGCCGCGATGGCGACCACCAAGCACCCGGCGTCCCAGGGCTTCGTCCAGATGCTGGGCGTGTTCATCGACACCCTGGTCATCTGCACCGCGACCGCGGCCATCATCATCATGAGCGGCACCCTGGGCAACGATGGCGGCAATGACGGCATCCAGATCACCCAGGCAGCGCTGTCCTCACAGGTCGGCAGCTGGGGTGGCGGCTTCGTGGCCATCGCCATTCTGCTGTTCGCCTTCACCTCGCTGGTCGCCAACTACTCCTATGGCGAGTCCAACATCGAGTACATCGCCGGCAAGAAGAACGCCAAGGCCGTCATCATGGTCTATCGCTTCGCCGTGCTCGGCATGGTCATGCTCGGTGCTGTCGCCAGCCTGAAGAACATCTGGAACTTCGCTGATCTGTCGATGGGCGCGATGGCCTTGATCAACCTGATCGCCATCCTGCTGCTGTCGCCGTTGGCCTTCCGTATCTTCAAGGATTACGACCGTCAGCATAAGGCCGGCAAGGAGCCGACCTTTGATCCGGAGCAGTTCCCGGAGCTCAAGGGCAAGGTCGATGCCAGCATCTGGAAGAAGTGACTCTGACACTCGCTTTCATTGCATGGATTTCATTGCATCGCTGTCTTTGCAACATAAGGGGCGCCGGGGGAGACTGACGGCCTGACCATCTGGCCAGATTTTCCCCGCAGGTACCTGTCAATGGCCGCGCATCGTGATACGATGCGCGGCCATTTTGCGTTCTGGCAACGTGCAAGCCTTGCGGCGGTTGTCAGTGAAGCATGTCGGCTGACGCATGCCTGTAACGCTCAATCGCTGCGACAAGGCGTCAAGGCCGATGTCAGGCCATGGCAGCTGATGTCAGAATCGACGACGCAAACCTCAACACGCTCGTGACAGGGTTCCCTCACCCCTGGACGACGGCTTTGATCCAAAAAGGACCTGCAATGTTACTCCTCTCGTCTGCCCAGACGCAGCGCGCACTCGTCGCCCTGGCCCTGTTTCACATCCTCATCATCACCGCCAGCAATTACCTGGTGCAGTTGCCGATGACCCTGTTCGGCTTCCATACCACCTGGGGTGCCTTCAGTTTCCCGTTCATCTTCCTGGCAACGGATCTGACCGTGCGTCTGTTCGGCAAGTATCAGGCGCGGCGCATCATTGCGCTGGTCATGCTGCCGGCGCTGTTGGTCAGCTACATGGTGTCGGTGATGTTTCAGGCGGGCAGCTTTGCCGGGGTAGAGGCACTGGCTGACTTCAATCTGTTCGTGGCCCGTATCGCGCTGGCAAGCTTCATTGCCTACGTGATCGGTCAGTTGCTCGACATTCAGGTGTTTGATCGTCTGCGTCGCAATGCCCACTGGTGGATCGCGCCGTTGGCGTCGACATTGTTCGGCAATCTCGCTGACACCTTTGCCTTCTTCTCGGTGGCGTTCCGCAATGGGCCCGATGCTTTCATGGCGGCTCACTGGGTCGAGATCGCCTGGGTGGATTACGCGATCAAGCTGGCCATCTCGATATTGCTGTTCCTGCCGATGTACGGATTGTTGCTCAATCGCCTCACGAACCAGTTGCTCAAACGCGGCCTGGTCGATGAGCGAGAGCCTGTCTGACATGAAACTGTCATATCATTTTCTCCCGTTTCGCCGTTGTCAGTCAGGGATATGGCGCCGGATTGTGCTAACGTTGCACAAACTGGAATGACGGGAGGGAGCCATGAAAATCGCTGCGGTGTACAGCATCAAAGGGGGCGTGGGCAAGACTGCTTCTGCCATCAATCTGGCGCATTGTGCCGCCAACAGTGGCCTGCGTGTGTTGCTGTGGGATCTTGATCCGCAGGCCGCTGCGACCTTCTACGTGCGTACCAAGCCCAAGCTGAAGGGCGGGGTCGAGAAACTGATCAGCGGCAAGCAGGACATGTCCCGCGTGATCCGTTCCACGGATTATCAGAACCTGGATGTCCTGCCGGCGGAATTCTCCTACCGCAATCTCGACCATATACTCGAGGAAGAGAAGCGCACCCGACTGCGCAAGGTCCTCAAGCCGGTACGCGATGACTACGACCTCGTCATCCTCGATTGTCCGCCGAGCATTTCCAGTCTTTCCGAGCAGGTCTTCGCCTCTGCCGATACCCTGCTGGTGCCGATCATTCCCACGGTTCTGTCGCTGCGTACCCTGGAGCAATTGAACGCCTATCTGGCCGAGATCGATCTCGATGTGCCCGTCTGGCCGTTCTTCACTCTGGTGGATCGCCGCAAGACATTGCACAAGGATGTGATGGAATCGCTCAAGCAGGATTATCCGTTGCAGCTCAGTGGCTTTATCCCGTATTCCAGCGTGGTCGAGCGCATGGGGATCGAGCGCAAGCCCATCGGGACTTTCTCGCGCAACAGCTCACCGGCGGTCAGCTATCGCAGCCTGTGGCAGGAAATCGGTCAACGCCTGAGCCTGCTCAAGGAGCCGACGGTGGCGCCAGCGCCAGCCGCCGCCAAGACTGCAGAGGCTGAATCAACCGCCACCGCGCCTCAAGGTGCTGCCACCGGCAAGGCCAGCGCCAAAGGGGAAGCGACCAGCAAGCCAGCCGCCAAGCCCGCAAGCAAGGAAGCTTCGAGCAAGCCAGCGGCCAAGCCTGCCGGCAAGGCAGCTTCAAGCAAGAAAGCGCCCAGCGCTGACAAGAAGCCGGCGAGCAAGGACTCTGCCAGCAAAGACAGCAGCAAGGCGACCAGCAAGTCGGCCGCCAAGGGCAAGAAGAAGGGCGGTAACCTGGGCGATTGAGGTCGAGTGCCAGCCAGCCAGAAACACAGAGCCCCGCCAATTGGCGGGGCTCTTGCGTATTGCAGCGGCAGTCTGTCATTAAAGTCAGGTCATGAAAGTCATGTCATCATAGCCGCGTCACTGCAGCCCTGGACTTGAGTTCTTCCCTACAGCCCCGGCAGCCCTGAACTGGCATCGGCCTCTTCCAGCAGACGCTTGAGCGGAGCATGCAAGGCTGGTGAGGCCACCACGATATTCTCGCCATAAAGCTCATCGGGAATGCCGTCCGGACAGCGATACAGGTGACCCGTGCGTGCGCCGGCTTCGCGCGCGATCAGAAGGCCCGCCGCAAAGTCCCAGGGGGAGACGCTCTCGTAATAGGCATCCAGACGTCCGCACGCCACATCACAGAGATCCAGCGCGGCACTGCCGTTGCGGCGTACATCCTGACAGACCAGCAGCATGGCCGAGAGGCGCTTGAGCAGCGGCGGCCGGCTGTCACGGTTGTAGGGGAAGCCGGTCGCGACCAGTGCGCGGCTCATTTCATCGGTCTCGCTGACCGAGATGCTCTCGCCGTTGAGCCAGGCCCCCTTGCCGCGGATGGCGGTGAAGGTCTCGCCGAGGAAGGGCGCATGCACGACCCCCATCTGGATCTTGCCGCGCTCGCACCAGGCGATGGACACGGCGACATGGCGCAGGCCATGGGCAAAATTGACGGTACCGTCGATGGGGTCGATCACCCACAGACCGCCCTTGGTACCGATCACGTCCCGCTCGGGCGACAGCTCTTCGGTAAGGCGCGCATCCTCGGGAAATTCGGCTTCGAGCGCTTCCGCCAGGAAGGTATCGATCGCCACGTCGATGTCGGTGACCAGCTCATCGCCTTTCTTGTAATGGTGCGCGAAACCCTGTTCCTCGCGCGCTTGCACCATGCGTTCACCAGCCTGTCTGGCCAGTTCCGTTGCTCGTTCCAGGCGTTGTTCCAGCGTCATGTGGCTCTCCGGCAGCGATGATCAGGTCGGATGAGGCAACCCTCACTCATCCGATGCCTCCTTGTATAACAGACTCATGTGGCGAGTTCAGCCTCGGGCAGTGAGCGCCGGCGCATGAAACAGGTAATGAAAGCGTCGATTCAGCTCATTCATGCCCCGTCATGGTGCCTGGCAGGCAAGGCATGCACTGTCAGAGCGACACCGGCCAGTGTGACTAGCAAGTTTATAGCGTTATCTTGCAGCCATGCCGTCTTTTGCCGAGCTGCCTTTCTGTCACTCGGTTGCCAGGTTGCCTTTTGCCCTCGATGCCCACGTCATGGCAGGGGGGCTCCCGTCGAATACATCCGTAATTCAACATTTGTTTCATTTCTGAAATTCTGGCGCACTTGTTGCAGTAATCTGGTCATGAGGCTCGGCGAGTTGGCGAGTCTTCCTGCATTCCATGCCCTGCTGCACGAGGAGCGACCGTGAGCCCGACCTTTGACCAGATTCATCCTCCCCAGCGCCTGCTGATGGGCCCCGGTCCGATCAATGCGGACCCGCGTGTATTGCGAGCGCTTTCCGCTCCCTTGATCGGCCAGTACGACCCGGCGATGACGCACTACATGAACGAGACGATGCAGCTCTATCGCGGCGTCTTCGAGACCACCAATGATGCCACCCTGTTGATCGATGGCACCTCGCGTGCCGGTATCGAGGCGGTGCTGGTCTCGTTGATCCAGCCGGGGGAGCGTGTGCTGGTGCCGATCTTCGGCCGCTTCGGTCATCTGCTGCGCGAGATCGCCGAGCGCTGCGGTGCCGAGGTCCATACGCTGGAATGCGAGTGGGGCCAGGTGTTCCGTCCGGAGCAGATCGAAGCCGCCATTCGCGAGGTCAAGCCCAGTGTGCTGGCGCTGGTGCAGGGCGATACCTCGACCACCATGTGCCAGCCGCTGGAAGACATCGGCGCCATCTGTCGCCGCGAAGGCGTGCTGTTCTACAGCGATGCCACGGCCTCGCTGGCGGGCAATCCGCTCAAGACCGATGAGTGGGGGCTGGACGCCGTCACCGCAGGCTTGCAGAAGTGTCTCGCCGGGCCGTCAGGTAGCTCGCCGTTGACGCTGTCGCCGCGTGCGGTGGAGGTGGTGCATGCCCGGCGGCATGTCGAGGCGGGCATCAGCAGCGGCAGTGATCGTCTGGCGGAGCCGGGCGCGCGCATCCGCTCCAACTATTTCGATCTCTCCATGGTGCTCGATTACTGGGGAGAGCTGCGCCTCAATCATCACACCGAAGCCACCAGCATGCTGTATGGCGCACGTGAGTGTGCGCGCCTGCTGGTCAATGAAGGCATGGACAACGCCATCGCGCGCCATGCGCTGCATGGTCAAGCGATGGTCGAAGGCTTGAAGGGGCTGGGGCTCGCGCTGTTCGGCGACCAGACCCACCGCATGAACAACGTCAGCGCGGTGATGATTCCCGACGGCCTGGATGGCGATGGCCTGCGCCGCAGCATGCTGGAGGACTTCGGCATCGAGATCGGCACCAGCTTCGGCCCGCTGCACGGCAAGGTCTGGCGTCTCGGCGTGATGGGCTACAACGCGCGTCGCGATACCGTGCTGACCACGCTGGCGGCGCTGGAGCAGACTCTGCGCCGGGGTGGCGTCAAGACAGTGGCCGGCGGTGGCGTCGGTGCCGCGCTGGACTTCTATCAGGAGCATCAGGGTCAGGCGGCCAATGGCCGTGCCAACCTCGGCACGGGAGGCCAGTCATGAGCGATGCCGGATCCATACCCCCGGACGCCATCGCGCCGCTGGAAACGGCTGCCGATGTGCTGGCCGCCTGCGACACCCTGGCGGCGATCTCACGCAGCGACAGCGGGATCGACCGCCGCTATCTGACGCCGGAACACGCCGCCGCCAATGCCACCACGGCTGGCTGGCTCAAGGCTGCCGGTCTGCGCAGCTGGCAGGATGGCGCCGGCAATCTCTGGGGCCGCTGGTGTCCACCCGCTCTCACCGCTGCCGCTGACAGCGAAGCCGGCGTGCCACGACTGGTGATCGGCTCGCATCTGGACAGCGTGCCGGACGCCGGCCGTTATGACGGCATTCTTGGTGTCCTGCTCGGGGTGGCCGCCTTGACGCATTTCAGGCAGCGCGCCGATGCAGGCGAGCAGAGCTTGCCCTTCGCGCTGGAAGTGGTCGGTTTCGGTGATGAAGAGGGCACCCGCTTCGGTGCGACCCTGCTCGGCAGCCATGCCATCGCCGGACGCTGGCAGTCGGACTGGGAGCGGGTAGAGGATGAGGACGGCATCCCGCTTGGCGACGCGCTCGAACGCTTCGGACTTTCCGGGCAGACGGCCGCCAGGGCCAGCCTGCAGGCGAATCCGCCGCTGGGCTATCTGGAAGTACACATCGAGCAGGGTCCGGTGCTGGAAGCCGAGAATCTGGCGCTGGGCACCGTGACCGGTATCGCCGGTGCGCGACGCTTTGCGGTCAACTTCGTCGGCCAGGCGGGACATGCCGGCACCACGCCGATGGCACTGCGTCAGGATGCGCTGTGTGCGGCGGCGGAGTGGACACTGGCGGTGGAATCGCTGGCGCGTGATGTCCAGGCGGGCAAGCGCGCTGACATGGCGGACCACTCGCTGGTCGCGACCGTGGGTTGTTGCGAGCTGCGTCCCGGGGCGGTGAATGTCATCCCCGGGGGGGCGGCACTGAGTCTGGATATCCGCGCGCTGGACGATGCGCAGCGGGATCGTGCGCTGGATGAACTCTTGAACGAGGCACATCGAATCGCGGCGCGACGGGGCCTCACCTTCCACTGTGAGCAGACGCATGCGGCCGATGCCGTGGCCTGTGACGAGGGATTGATGCAGGCCGTCGATGCCGGTATCGCCGCCATCGGTCAGGCGCCATTCCGGCTACCGAGTGGTGCCGGGCATGACGCCATGGCGGTCAGTCATCTGTGCCCGGTGGGCATGCTGTTCCTGCGCTGTGAGCGCGGTATCAGCCACCACCCGCTGGAGGCGGTGACCGAAGACGATGTCGCCAAGGCCCTGGCGGCCCTGATCGCCAGTATCGAGGCCGTGGCCGTCAGGTACGTGTAGGACAGCACGCGTAAGACAGCACCCATTGGCGGCCGCAGGGGCGCTGGTCACTAACTGGCCTCGAGCAGCCCCGGCAGGCGCACTGCGGCGATCGCATTTATCTGGGCCAATGCCTCCTGGTACTCCGCCTCGGTGGATTGCGGCAGGCGGCGCTCCAGTTCCTCGAGAATACTGGTGGCGCTGTGGCCCTTGACGCAGATGATGAACGGAATGCCGTGGCGCGCCTGGTAGTCGGCATTGGCCGTCAGGAAACGTTCACGGGTGGCGTCATCGAGCTGATCCAGCCCTGCGCCACGCTGCTCGTCCTGCGAGGCGGGTGTCAGGGTCTCCAGCTTGCCGGCAGCCAGCTCAGGATGGGCCAGAATCAATTGGTGACGCTCGGCATCATTGGCCTGGCGTACCGCATTGGCACACGCCGTCAGCAGGACTTCCATGCTCGCGAACGGGCGCTCTGCCGCGGCGCGTTCCACCACCCAGTCCGAGTGTTCATAGAGACCACTCAAGCGTCGTGCCAGCGCCTCGGGTGGCAGGGCGTTGAGCGTGTCCAGCATCACCAGATAGTGCATCGGGGTCTCGATTGGCATGCGCCTTGCTCCAGAGAGGGGGATAGGTTTGAAAAGCTCACGGAATCATCAGCTTGCAAGGCGCATGCCGTCGCTGGCAACGCGCCTGACCAACGCTGTGTCGCCATGCCAGTGGTTGACGACAAGGCTGTATTGCCACCGGCTTGCCTGACGGCGCCGAGCGGCGCCTGCCATGGGGCAATACGGCCTGCACCTTGACCGATCGGTCAGAATGCAGCAATGCACTCATCGGGTGCAATACCACCAACCGCTGACGGCAGGCCAGAGCAGGACAGGCCAGAGCAGGCCAGAACAGGCCAGGCCAGAAAACCGAAACACAGTCTTCCTTCGTACAGCTTCCATCTGCCCAGATTTGAGTCGTACCCGCCACATCCACACAAGAACAGGAAATCGCCATGCCCAGACTGACGACGCATGTGCTCAATCAGGCCGAAGGCATCGCTGCCAGCGGTGTGCATATCACCCTGGAGCGCCAGGATGCGCAGGGTCACTTTCACGAGATCGCGCAGGTCACGACCAATGCCGATGGGCGTCTCGATGCGCCGCTGCTTGAGGAAACCGACGCTTCCGCTGATCTCTCCGGCGTCTATCGTCTGACGTTTCAGGTCGGGGATTACTTTGCCAGCCGCGCGGTGGGCCAGGGTATGCTCGGCCGCGTGCCGGTCGAGTTCACCCTCGAGGCCAGTGGCCATTATCACATTCCGCTGCTGGTCACTCCGTGGGCCTACAGTGTCTACCGCGGCAGCTAAGGAGCCGGCATGAGCGCATATCTTCTCGATTGGGCGATGCTACTGACCCGCTGGCTGCATGTCATGGCGGGGATCGCCTGGATCGGCGCATCGTTCTTCTTCATCTGGCTCGACAATCGGCGAAAGCCGGCCACTCATGCGGTGGATGGCCGCCCCGGCGGCGAGCTGTGGGCGGTGCATGGTGGCGGTCTCTATCATCTGTTTCGCCACGATGGGGTCAGTGAAACGCTGCCCAGCGAGATCCACTGGTTCAAGTGGGAGGCCTATGTCACCTGGTTGTCCGGGATGGGACTGTTCACGCTGATCTACCTGCTGCAGCCTCACGCCTACCTGATCGACCCACGCGTGTTCGAGATGAGCGGCACCCTGGCCGTGTGCAGCGCTCTGGGTGTGCTCGTCGGCGGCTGGCTGGGCTACGAGGCGCTGTGTCGCAGCCCCTTCAAGCGCCATGCCGGGGCGCTGTTCGTCGCCGTCGGTGTGTGGCTGACGCTGGCGGCGTGGGTCGCGACCGAACTGTTCTCGGGGCGTGCCGCCTTCCTGCTGATGGGCGCGCTGATGGGCAGCATCATGGCGGGCAACGTCTTCAATGTGATCATCCCGGGTCAGAAGGCCCTGCTGGCCGCTGCGCAGCGTGGGGAAACGCCGGACCCGATCCACGGCCAGCGCGCAAAGCAGCGTTCGGTGCACAACACCTTCATCACGCTGCCTGCGGTGCTGATGATGATCAGCAACCACTATCCGCTGCTGTATGCCAATGACTATCGCCTCGGCGTCATTCTGCTGTTGCTGGTGACCGGCGGTCTGATCCGCATCGCCACGGTGGATCACCACAAGGGCGTCAAGCGCCTGTGGGTGCCCGCGGGGGCAGTGTTGGCGCTGGTTGGCGTGATTCTGCTCTGCGCGCCGCGCTCACAGCCGGCGCCCGCGACTGTCGAGACAAGCGCGCCTTCAGTAACTGTGGCGGCCAGCAGCGGCGCTGACAATGAGGCCCCGGGGGAGAATCAGGCCTTGCGAGACAAGGTCAGTCATATCGTCGAGCAACGCTGCGCCGGCTGTCACAGTGATACGCCGAACTTGATCGGTTTGACGGCTCCGGCAGCCGGCGTGGCCTTCAATGGCTGGGATGACATCCAGCGTCAGGCCATGCGCATCCACCAGCGCACGGTGGTCGACAAGAGCATGCCGCTGGCCAACATGACCCAGATGACCGATGCCGAACGCCAGCTGCTGGATGACTGGTGGCAGGCGACACGCTGAGGGGGAAGGATGAGAGGGCGATGGCTGAGAGAGTCATGAATGCGGGCGTACTGACCAGCGGCGCTCCAAGTCGCCGCTGGTCAGAATCAACTCGCAAGAACTCGTCAGTACCCACTCGTCAGCAGCAACGCTACAGTTCTGAGTCCGGTGGCCGATAGACGTGATACTTCTCTCATGGACCGGGGTATCGCGTAGTGATGACAATAAAAAAGCGTCTGGCCCGCGCCAGTGTCGGCAGCAAGCTTGCCTTGCTGGTATTGCTGTTGATGATGGCGGCCTTCACCGCGCTGGGCCTGGTGTTCTCGACGGCCAGCATGCATCAGGTGGAAGGCGAGACAGAACGCGCTCTCGCTCAGCAGCAGCAACAGATCACCAACACCATCGAACTGTTCGATACCACCATGCAGTCCAGCGTGACCCGCATGCTCAATGCCTTCCTGGCGACCATTCCTGACAACTTCACGCTGATTGAAGACCGACGTCTGCCGATCGGCGAGCGCGATGCACCGGCGCTGCTCAATGCCGGCTTCATGCTCAACAATCAATCCGGTTATCTGGCCGACTTCGCCAATCGCACCGGCGCGCCGGTCAGCTTCTTCGTGCGCGATGGTGAGGATTTCGTGCGCATTGCCACCACCCTAAAGACCGAAGATGGCTCAAGCCTGCTCGGGCTGACGCTGAGTGGTGGGGTCAAGGATGCGCTGAATGCCGGCCAGCCCTATACCGGCATGCTCTATCTGGCGGGCCGTCACTACATGACGCGCTATCGCCCGATCACCGACTTCAATGACAACCTCATCGGGGCCTCGTTCATCGGGGTGGATGTCGGCGAGCAGATCGATGAGCTGTATGCCACCATCACCAATATCCAGTTGCATGAGAAGGACTTCAGTCTGGTGGCGAGCACGGCGCCGGGCCAGCAGGGCAAGGTGCTGACGACGGGTCAGTGGCAGGGCCGCTCGCTGATGGACTTCAATAATGCGCAGGGCGAGCCGGCCTTCGCGCCGCTCTTCGCCGCCGACAGCGGTCAGATCGATTACCGCCTGGCGGGTGAAGACAGTGACCGTATCACCAGCTTCCAGCACTATCCGGCCTGGGACTGGGTGGTGGCGACCACGATCGACAAGCAGGAAGTGACGGCGGGCATCACGCAGGTCCGCAATCAGGTCTTCGGGCTGGCACTGCTGTTGGCGCTGGCCGTGGCGGGCATCCTCTACTTCCTCGAGCGTCGTCTGATCAGTCGTCCGCTGGATGCGCTGGTGTCACTGGCTCAGGCATTGGCGCGGGGCGATCTGTCTCAACGCATCACCAGTCAGCGTCAGGATGAGATCGGCAAGCTGACCGCGGCCATGAACAGCGTCGGCGAGGACCTGAGCCGAGTGGTCGGTCAGGTGCGGGGCACCACGGGCGCCGTCAATCAGGCCGCCGGCGAGATTGCCCAGGGCAACGAGGAGCTTTCGGCGCGCACCGAGCAGTCCGCCTCCAGCCTGCAGGAAACCTCGGCCTCGATGGAGGAGATCACCACCACCGTGCAGCACAGTGCCGATTCCGCCCAGCAGGCCAGTCAGCTGGTCAATTCGACCTCCGAGCAGGCGCGCCGCGGCAATGACGACATGCGCAAGGCGCAGGCGAGCATGGAAGATATCAACCGCTCTGCCGAGCGCATCAGCGAGATCATCAGCCTGATCGATGGCATCGCCTTTCAGACCAACATTCTGGCGCTGAATGCCTCGGTGGAAGCGGCGCGGGCCGGTGAGCATGGGCGTGGCTTCGCGGTGGTCGCGCAGGAAGTGCGCACCCTGGCGACGCGCTCGAGTGATGCATCCCGCGAGATTCGCGGCCTGATCGACGAGTCGATCTCGCACACTCAGCAGGGCGTGGCGCAGGTGAAGGATGCCAGTCAGGCGATGGCCGAAATTCTCTCAAGCGTCGAGCGCGTCAACGACATGATCGCCGAGATCAGTGCCGGCGCACGTGAGCAGAGTGCCGGCGTCGGCCAGGTGAATACCGCGGTCAGCGAGCTGGATGCGATGACGCAGCAGAACACCACGCTGGTAAATCAGGTCAGTGGCGCGGCGCGCAGCATGAGCGCTCAGGCCCAGGCACTGGAGCAGCTGATGGCAGGCTTCAAGGTGGCGGGCGCTCAGGACATGGCAAATCCGTCCATGTCGCGCCAATCCGTGTCGCATCAGTCCATGTCGCACATGAACACTCAGCCGATGGCGGATGGCGAGCAGTCTGCCTTCCCGCCGCCGGCAACCGCCCCGCGCGGGTCCCAGCGTCGTGAAGAGGAGGAGTGGGAAGCCTTCTGAGCGCGCGGCCCTGTGTTCAGGGCTTGATCGAGCGCCATTGAATGTGACAGCTAGCCGTTGATGTTTCTGCCAAGCCCTTGCCGACTGCCGTCGGTAAGGGCTTTGTCCTTTCAGGCCGGGTGTCGCGCCGCGAAGCGTTCCAGCTCCTGAGGCTCGCAGCGCTCGCCGACGAAGACCTCGACATACTCGGCGACGCGGCTGATGCGCTCGCTGACGCTTTCCTGAGTGCGCATCGACAGATAGCCGATCTGGGTCAGGTAGGTGGTGCGCGCTCGTACGTTGGCGAGTTGCTCGGGCTGGCCGTAGCGCATCAGCATGCTGGTCAGCGCCTGAATGCGTTCCTGATCGGCGCGGGCGACGGCAGCGGCGACCTCCGCGTTCTGAGAGGCCCAGTTGCGGATCGCCAGCTCGAAGCGTGAATCGAACAGTGACGCATCCAGCCAGCAGTCGAAGACATTGAGCATGGCTTCCACCACCGTGGCGGCGTATTGCTCGCAGCGACCGATCAGGCCGGCGGTATTGTGAGCATCCCAGCGCGCGAGCAGCGCGGTGAGCAGGGCGTCGCGGTCCTTGAAGCTCCAGTAGAAGCTGGTGCGTGACAGGCCCAGCGTCTTGGCCAATGTCAGGACGCGCACCGAATCCACGCCGCCCAGCAACAGCTGCTGATAGGCGGCTTCCAGCCAGTCCTCGGCCTTGCCGCGCCCGGCAGCATGGGCGCCGTCACTTGCCGGGGGGACGCATGGGGACTCTGGCATGGGCGGTCTCCTGAAAGGCGGGGGATGGTGGGGCTCATGTAAGGTCGATCGTGCGATGCCGCCATGAGCATGCTGTTTGCGACAGCGACGAGTCTGGCTGCGTCAGGCGGGCGAGAACGGCGTGTCCGGCGACGCATGGCCTGAAGCCTAGGACTATAGTCAGCGTATGTACATAGGTGTACTCAATAAAGACACCCCTGTTCTCGCTGTCTGCTCATCAGGAGGCCACATGGCTCAGGACCCGCTGCTCACGCCGTTCACGCTCAAGCATCTGACCCTCAAGAATCGCTTGATGATGACCTCCCACGAGCCTGCCTATCCGGAAGATGGCATGCCCAAGGCGCGTTACCGCGCCTATCACGAGGAGCGCGCGCGCGCCGGCATCGCCCTGACCATGACGGCGGGCTCTGCCTCGGTCGCCAAGGACAGCCCGCCGGTGTTCAACAACATCCTGGCGTATCGCGATGAGGTGGTGCCGTGGCTCAGCGAGCTGACCGATGCCTGTCATGAGCACGGCACCGCGGTGATGATCCAGCTCACTCACCTGGGACGCCGCACACGTTGGGACAAGGCCGACTGGCTGCCGGCGGTTTCGGCGTCCCATCGTCGTGAGGCGGCGCACCGCGCCTTTCCCAAGCGGGTCGAGGACTGGGATATCGCACGGCTGATCCAGGACTACGCCGACGCCGCCGAGCGCATGCAGGCAGCCGGCCTCGACGGTATCGAGCTGCAGGCCTATGGCCATCTGATGGACCAGTTCTGGTCACCGCTCACCAATACCCTTGAGGGCCCCTACGGCGGCAGTCTCGAAAATCGACTGCGCTTCACCATGGAAGTGTTGAGCGCCATTCGCGCACGGGTGGGCAGCGAGTTCATCGTCGGCGTGCGCTACACGGGAGATGAGTGTCTGAGTGGCGGGCTTGATGCCAGCGATGGCCTGGAAGTCTCGCGATTGCTGCGCGATAGCGGTCAGGTCGATTTTCTCAATGTGGTGCGCGGCCATATCGATACCGATGCGGGCCTCACCGATGTCATCCCGATCCAGGGCATGGCCAGTGCGCCGCATCTCGACTTCGCCGGCCAGATTCGCGAGGCGATGGATTTCCCGACTTTCCACGGCGCCAAGATTCAGGACATCGCCACCGCACGTCACGCCATCGCCACTGGCAAGGTCGACATGGTCGGCATGACGCGCGCCCACATGGCGGACCCGCACATCGTGCGCAAGCTGATGGCCGGGCAGGAGGAGACCATCCGCCCCTGTGTCGGGGCCAACTATTGTCTGGATCGCATCTATCAGGGCGGCTCCGCCTACTGCATTCATAACGCTGCGACCGGGCGGGAGCTGGAGCAACCGCATGACATCACGCCTGCTGAGGTCACCCGAAAGGTCGTGATCATCGGGGCGGGCCCGGCAGGGCTGGAGGCCGCACGCGTCGCCGGTGAGCGCGGCCATCAGGTGGTGGTGCTGGAAGCGGCCGACCAGCCGGGTGGCCAGATTCGCCTCACCGCCCAGAGCGAGCGGCGACGCGAGATGATCGGCATCATCGATTGGCGCATCAGTCGCTGTGAGGCGCTCGGCGTCGAGATGCGCTACAACGTCTTCGCCGAGGCCGAGGATGTGCTGGCGGAGCAACCCGATGTCGTCATCGTCGCCACCGGTGGCTATCCCGAGGAAGACATGCCGCAGGTCGGCAGCGAGCTGGTCGTCTCCAGCTGGGACATTCTCTCGGGCCATGTCACGCCTGGCCGCAACGTGCTGCTGTTCGATGACGCGGGTGACCACGCTGCGCTACAGGCCGCCGAGATGATCGCCAACTCCGGTGCCAGGCTCGAGATGATGACGCCAGACCGCACCTTCGCGCCGGAAATCATGGCCATGAACCTGGTCCCCTACATGCGCAGCCTGCAACGTCTCGCCGTCACCTTCACGCCGACCTATCGCCTCGGCAGTGTCACGCGCAGTGAGGATGGCCAGCTGATCGCTCATATCGGCAGTGATTATCTGGATGACGCCGTGTCGCAGGGCAAGGGCACCGGTGCCTACGCGGATCAGCGCCTCGTCGATCAGGTAGTGGTCAACTACGGTGCCCGCCCGATGGAAGATCTCTACTTCGAACTCAAGCCTCACTCACGCAATGGCGGGGCAGTGGACTACGACGCCCTGATCGCAGGCCTCGCCCAACCGGTGGACGGCCCGAGCCCGGAACACACCGAGCGCGCAGCAGAGGGCAGCTTCCAGCTCTATCGCATCGGCGACGCCGTCGCGACCCGCAATACCCATGCGGCGATCCATGACGCGCTGAGGCTGATGAAGGTGGTGTGAGGTAAAGACATAGAAACTAGATTTTGCTTGTAGGCAACCCAATGTATACTAAGCCCTCTGGGCTAGCCTTAGCCTTTGCATTTTTGGGTTTTGTATGTGTCTGTGTATGATAAAAATTTTGTTTGTGTAGTGTTAGTGTAATTTTTTGTATTTTTTGGGATTGTTCGTTACTTGTTATTGCGGCGCATATGACGTTTAACGCTAAAAGTTGTATAGACCAACACAGGAAGTGAAGTCTATGAAGATTACAGATTTTTCTCGGCGTGAGTATTTAAGGCGCGCTTCTCTACGAGAAATGCGTAAAAGAGAAAAATCAAATTCTAAAGCTATTGCTAAGCGAGAACAGCGGTCTGGCTTTTTTGAGATTAAGTGCCCAAGAACACTTAGACTTACTGCGGTAGATGCTAGGAAAAAAGTTATTTCATTTGTTGATAGTATTCATCGTCATGTCGATAAAGGAAGAAAAAGGCTTTGGATTGATTTTAGCGGCCTAGAAAAGGTGTATGCAGAAGGCATGATATTTGTATATGCTGAAATATCAAGACTGAATAATGTCAAGAAGTTAGATGTTAGAAGCACGCCACCTAAAGATAAGGTTGTAAGGCAGGTTTTTAATAAGATCGGCTTCTCAAAGTTGATAAAATGCAGCATTAAAAGAACGCCTGAAAGTAATAGGGATGATGTTGCAACTTGGTTCTGTGCATCTGGCGAAGAGGTTGAAGGGGAGAAGTGCAAAAATATCCTTGAAAAATATCAAGGGCATATCGCTACTTCTTTGTCTCGAGACCTTTTTACAGGTATGACAGAAGCAATGACAAATGCACGTCAGCATGCTTATATCAAGGAGCGTGGTGATAATTTGATACATACTGATTACTATAAGCCTTGGTGGATGTTTTCCCAAGAAATAAATGGTAAGCTAAAAGTAGTCTTCTGTGACTTGGGGTTGGGTATTCCTAATACTCTTCCTATAAGTCACCCTGGATTCTTTAAATCCTTGTTAAGACAGTTAGGAAAAGATTTGACAGACTCTAGAGCTATTGAAGAAGCTGTTACGATTACTAGGTCGAGAACCGAGCAATCTCATCGTGGTAAGGGATTGAGTCAAATCGTTGCTACTATAGATAACTCTGAAGAAAGTGATATAATCATATTAAGTAATAAAGGAAGTTATAGACTCGCAAAAGGTGGAGATGTGCGTCTTTTTGATTTTTCTACTAGTATTAAGGGTACAATAGTCTGCTGGCAAGTCTCTTTGCCTGATAGCTTTACTAGCGCAAAAGCTGCTTGAGCATAAATCAAGACTTGTCTAATTTTACTGGATTGGGAAATGGTATGTTAAATATGATTATTAATATTGCTAAGGAGTTTTCACCGTTTCCTGCTGGCCGTTTTCTTACAGATGGCCCGTACAGTGGTGAAAAGTTTAGAGAGGAATTTCTAATACCTAATATAGAGCGCCATGAAGAGTTGTTGATCAATCTTGATGGGGTTATGGGCTTTGGTTCCTCATTTCTTGAGGAAGCTTTTGGAGGCTTGGTTAGGAGGTTAGATAACAGCAGCGTTGTGTTTAAAAAGATAAAGTTTATTTCGAATGAAGATCCGTTTCTTATTGATGAAATAAACAGCTATATGGAAGGCGCAAAAGGTTGATGCCTGATATATGGGTTTTAATTAACGATCCCGAAAATGCTGGGTTCTTGAGGCTGTTTGCTTCAGCTACCACATGGATTTTAATCTTAGGTGGTTGGTTTGTCGTTAATTCGCATAACAACGATAGAGAAAAAAGGAAGGAATTAAGAGCTTCCTTGGATTTGCTTAAGGTCGACATCCTCGCTATTACACAAAAAGCCGTTTCTTTCCATGTAAATAGCTATTACTCCAGCTATGAAGCTATGCAGATAGTCTCAAATATTAAGAGTATTAATAGGTCGATAAATAGATTGCACGTCTCAGATGCCTATAAGCTGGATATTCAGCCGCAATCAAATAAGTTCAAGCAGCGTATAAGCTTAGTTAATTTTGATTCAAGTAGTTTTTGTCCGCAAGTATATGATTCACCCGTTGTAATGGGTATTATAAAGTCTTCAGAAGATTATATTGATTCGCTGGAGACTATGTTTTCTGATCACTTGAATAGTTTTTGGAGGCGATACTTCAAGTACTTGCTTTCTTTGCTTGGCTTTTACTGGTGCTATTTTTAAGATTCTGTCTGCGATACATCTAATTTTAATTTCTTCGATATACGCGAACAATTCGCCCCTGGATCCGCTCGCGCCTCATCAACCCCATCTTGTCAGTAGAGGCACTGTCAGGATGGGTGCCTTCCAGCCAGAGCATGCCGTCTGGCTGTATCCTGCGGATGCGCTTGATGATTCGGCCGAAGTGGGGGTGCTGTGCCACCACGATATCGCCTATGCGATAGCGCGATTTCCAGCGTTTCAGCGTCACGACATAGTCTCCCGGCGCAAGGCCGGGAGACATGCTGAGTCCATTGACGCGATAGAGTCCGATGGGCATCCGTTCACTCTTGATTAATTCACTCTTCATCAGTTCTTTGGCGCGTCATGTCTTTGCCTCAATCCAGCTTCGGATAGACGACAGTTTCAGACGGCGGATACGGGCAGGTCGCGGTAAAGGTCGTGACACCCTTGGTATCCCAGAACGCCGCGGTGAATTCATTGATGAGGGTCAGCAGCTTTTCCCCCTTGCCCCGCTCGATGCCTTGTTTGCAGGCAGAGCCGGCCAGCATGATGCTGTGCACCAGCGCATCGATGTTGGGATAGGCATCACGCTGCGGTTGCTTGATGTAATCGCCCCAGATTATGCGGATCTCATGCTTGGCTTTCTCAGCGTGGCTTTCCTTCTGCTCCACCAGACGTGCCAACAAGGCCTGGTCTGCCAGCGTCGGGCTGTCCTTCTGACCCAGCTCATTGATGAGGTCCATGAAGCGAATCACGCTGAGTGCGGCGATCTGTGCAGCAGACGGGTCGTAGATCTTGCAGGGGATATCACAGTGCGCGGAAGCCGCAGGGACTGATACCAGGCGGTCAATGCCGCGAAGCAGGGCGTGAATCATGCTCAATCCTCCTTTTGCTGAGTGTTCTGGCGCTTGCGACGCGACTGACGAATGACGAAGTACGCGGTACCGATGACGGCCCCTATCTGCCAGCGTAGTTGTCACCTAAACGGATTGAGAGGTGATCAACGTGCG
>ERZ1673962.188-NODE-188-length-52745-cov-5.443576_pt1 | contig 52745 bp, 53 predicted proteins | sample MGYA00580188_ERZ1673962 | MGnify/ENA primary metagenome ERZ1673962 (study PRJEB41334, sample SAMN05608104) | rock metagenome | biome: terrestrial subsurface; feature: shale formation; material: shale | place: USA: Pennsylvania ... | reverse complement strand
GGAAAAGATTCGCTACGCTCAGTTTTCCGCCTATTTCGCCCGCCGCCCGCTCCGTTCCGGCGGCGTTACAGGGGGAATAACGGCAAAGCCGTTATAAGGCAATCCAGCAGGACCGGTGTCTGCAACAACTTCGCAAACAACTGGCGAAGCATTACCATCTCGCAAGTGGAGCATACGAAGCTCCATCTTCACAAATTTGCAGCGGCGGCAATTACAACACCGCCTTCCGCATCCTCTCCAAGCCCTCCTGCAGCACGGATCGCGGACAACCGAAATTGAGGCGCACGAACCCCGGCGCCCCGAATTCGCGACCGTCGGACAATCCCACGCCTGCCCGTTCGAAAAACCCGGCCGGATCGTCCAGCCCGGCGCCGCGCGCATCGATCCAGGTCAGATAGGTCGCTTCACCCGGGGCGGAACGCAAACCCGGCATGGCAGCGACAGACTCGGCGACCAATGTGCGGTTGATGCGAAGATAATCGAGAAGTGCATCATGCCAGTCGCCGCTGTCGCGATAGGCGGCCAGAGCTCCGACATACCCGAACAGGTTGACATAGGGCACGATGCCGGCCATGGCACGCTGAAACCGGCGTCGCAAAGCGGCGTCGGGGATGATGGCGTAGGCACAGTTCAGCCCTGGAAGATTGAAGGTTTTGCTCGGGGCCATGAGGGTAATGGTGCGCGCCGCGACATCGGCATCGAGAGCTGCGGTGGGGAGATGCTCGCGATTCGGCTCCAGCACCAGGTCGCAATGAATCTCGTCGGAGCAGAGCACCAAATCGCGGCGCCTGCAAAGATCGGCCAGACATCCCAGTTCGTCCTCTGTGAATACGCGACCGGTGGGATTCTGCGGACTACACAGCAACAACAGACGCGTAGCCGGAGTGATGGCCTTTTCCAGAGCATCGAAATCGATCAACCACTGCTTATCGTGCTGCGCCATGGGCACCGTCACCCGTTTGCGCCCCGACAGCTCCGGTGCCGACAGAAACGGCGGGTAAATGGGGGTCATGGTCAACACCTCGCTGCCCTCACCGCCTACCGCCCGGCAGGCAACATTCAACCCCACCACCAGTCCCGGCAACCAGACCAGCGCCTCGGCCTCCACCCGCCATCGATAACGTTCCCACAGGCGGGCCAATATAACCTCCACCAGTTCGGCAGGAGCATGGGTGTAACCGAAAACGCCATGCGCGGCGCGTTCCTGCAGGGCCGCAAGTACCGCGGGCGGCGCAGCGAAGTCCATGTCCGCCACCCACAGGGGGAGGACATCGCGGCCGATATAGCGATCCCACTTAAGCGAACCGGTGCCGCGGCGGTCGAGGATGCGGTCGAATTCAAACATGGCCTTTATCCTTGGGAGACTGTCCGTAGGTGGCGAACCTGGCCAATACGCGTTCCATCTCTTCGTCCGGCAAAACCACCGGGTCGCCGACCGACTTGGTCTGATAGTAGATACGCGCCACCAGTTCGATCTCCTCGGCCGTATTAAAGGCCCGCGCCATATCGCCGCCGACAGAGACCAAACCGTGGTTGGCCAGCAATACGGCATTGTAGGCGCCGATACTGTCCGCCACGTTGCGGGCCAGCTCAGGGGTTCCGAAGGTGGCATAGGGCGCCAGCGGCACCTTGTAACCGGAAAAACCGACCAGATAATGCACCGCCGGAATTTCCCAACCGAGACAAGCCATGGTCGTGGCATATACCGAATGGGTATGAACCACGGCACTCACATCCTGCCGTTCACGATACAGGGCCAGATGAAAGCCGAGTTCGCTCGATGGCTGATATCGGCCTTCGATCACCTGCCCGTTCAGATCGGTAATCACGACGTCTTCCGGTTTCAGATCGAAGTATTCGATACCGCTGGGGCTGATGGCGACGCGCCCGGCAGCCCGATCGCAGACACTCAGGTTGCCTCCCGCTCCGGTGGTCAGCTGCGAGGTGATCATCTTGCGTCCGAAACTGACAATAGTTTCGCGTTGTTTTTGAATCGTCATGACATCTATCCTCGAAAAGATTCAGGCCAGGAAATTTTTCAAACCGGTAAAGAAAATCTGTGCTGCGATGGCCGACACGAACAGACCGGTCAGTTTGGTCAGAATGGTCAATCCCTGCTGTCCCACCAGCCGCTCCAACCGCCCGGCCATACTCAGCAACAGACCGACGGTGGCAATGGCAGCCAGCATGGCGCCGGCCGTCACCAGCCTTTCCGCAAGGCTTTTGGGCTCGGCGGCCATGACCAGCAAAGCGCCGATGGTTCCCGGCCCCACGGCGATGGGAATAGCCAGAGGCACCACCGCCACATCCTCGCCGGGAGACGGCGGCGCTACGGCGGTAGGCCCGCGCACCATGTTGACGGCAGAAAGGAACAGGACCGCGCCGGCGCCGATGCGGAAAGCATCGAGAGTGATACCGAACAACGCAAAGATGTGCCTGCCGAACAGGTAGAGAACAAACACCGACAGCACGATGGCCACCGTTACCTTAAGCGCCGCCTTCTGGCGTTCGGCGAAGGAAAATCCCCGCGTCAGCGACAAAAACGCCGACATGACAAAAAACGGCGTCAGAATAACGAACAGTTTGAGATATATGTTCAGAAACATAAAACCCTTCGATGCGGATTAAGAGTTGATGGCATCGCAAAAACTCGCCGACTGCTGCGTTGCTGCGATTGCCTCGCTGTTTCGACGTACGTAAGCACGCCTTATTGCTCGACATTCGCGCGCCTTGCATTTGACGCTTTTTGCTAGTCATCCCATTTGATGTTTTTTGCGAAAGCATCAAGGGTTGGGATGACGACTCTCCGCCAATAAGCTTAACATGTGCCGGGGTTGCATTCAGACATTTCGCATGCGTACCGCATACCGCCCCCGGTAACGAACCTTTTCGTCCCCCTGCTCGAAAATCGATGCCGACAAAGTCAGCCTGGCACGTCCTTTTTTTTTCAGAGCCTTATCGAAGGCATGTACCGCATCCCGCTCAGGGACAGCCACCAGCACGTAAAAGTCGCCCCTGACCGGTGCCAGATAGCGGATATCGCTCTCGAACACCGCCGCCTCGCAATCGACGCCGACAGCCCTTTCCGCCAGCAGCGTGGCCAGCGCCCAACAGGAAAAGGTAGCCAGGGTGGCCAGGGAACCGGCAAAGCCGGTACCCTTGTCGTTGATATTCGGGCTCAGAGGCGCATCCATACGCAGGGTGCGGCCGTCCCATGAGGTAATCTCCAACGCCATGTGATGGGTCATGGGAATCTGCCGTAAAAAGCGCTCGTTCAATCGTTGTGCCGTATCATCAAGCATCGTACACTCCCGCCTAGACGAACCTGCCGATATCCGTTTTTCCCCGAAAAACATCAGGGGCCAAGTCGTCTGGACCTGCCCCCTTGGTCATGTCATGGGTCGTAAACCTTGTCTCAAGCAGAGCCGGGAACCGTTCCATACCGCCCGGGCCCCTTTTTCTAGTCCGTTGCCCCCTGACATGTCAAGACCTTTATCCCCCGGGATCATTACCGATTTTCACACCCAGGACCGAATTCAATTGCAAAATACAGTACTGTAATGAAAAGGGGGTTATGCTATTCTTTTATCGTATCTTCATGGCGATTCAGGATTTGACCTTGTCCCTTGCCGGTCCGGCAACTCCGATTCTGTAGGAGATTCCATGCAACCCCTCGGCTCTATCACCTTCCTGATTCATGATGCGCTGCTGTTGCTGGCGGTCATCAACCCCCTCGGCAATATTCCGGTCTATCGTGATCTTACTTCAGGTATGGATTCCGGCAAACGTCGGATCATCCTTCGACTGGGTGTCTTTACCGCCTGGGCCATGATAGTCGGTTTCGCATTGCTTGGCGATTGGAGCCTGAAAAACCTGTTTGAGGTTACCCTCGACGAATTCCGCATAGCCGGCGGCGTTTTACTGTTTATCGTAGCCGTGCGTGGCGTCATGAGCGGTTCTCTCAGTTACAACCTGTTGTCCGAGGATTTTCGAACGAGGGCCATATTCCCTCTGGCTTTTCCCATTATCGTCGGACCGGGAACCCTGGCGGTCACCATCATCCTCGCCCAGAACCGTTCCTCGGTGCATATGCTGTCCGTATCGGTTGTCAGTTGTCTGATCGTATATCTGATAGCCAGAAGTGCTCATTCGCTGATGCGGTTTATCGGTGGCTATGCCGCCATGATCATCCCCCGCCTGCTTTATATATTTCTGGCGGCCAAAGCCGTATCCCTTATCATGCGCGGCCTGACGGGATTTGTGCAGGGATTTTTCCAAAAAGGCGGATAATCCGCGTTCCGTTTTTCTTATGAACATCAACATGCTATAATTCAAGGACTTTTTTATTGTCTGCAGGGTCGACCGCACAACACCAGCCGGAGTCCGAACCCATGATTCGATTGACATGGACGTTAATCTTTCCGATGATCCTTGCCCTTTCCGTCACCCCGGCCCTGGCCAACCGGACGGACAATGCTCCCGTCCAGGTATTCGTCAGCGTATTGCCTCTGAAATATTTTGTCGAGCGGATCGGCGGCAGCCATGTCGATACGGAGGTCATGGTCGGCCCAGGTCAGAGCCCGGCCACCTACGAACCGGCCCCCAGGCAGATGAGCCGTCTCGGACAGGCGGACCTCTATTTCCGGGTGGGGGTGCCCTTCGAACGTATCTGGATGCCGCGTCTCGCCGATCTCAATCGCCGCATGCGCGTCGTCGATCTGCGCGACGGCATCGACCTGCGCAACCTGGAAGAGCATCACCACGCCAAGGGCCCTGCGCATCATGAAAAGGAACCTGCCGGAGAACACAAAGACGATATCCTCGATCCTCATATCTGGACAAGCCCGATACTGGCGCGCCTTATGGCCGACCGTATCCGTGCCGCCCTGATCGCCATCGATCCGGACAACACCCAGGCCTACCAGGCCGGATATGCTGCCCTGGAAACGGACCTGACCACTCTCGACAGGCAACTGCGCAAGCGCCTGGCCGGCATCAAAAACCGCAAGTTTCTGGTCTTCCATCCTTCCTGGGGGTATTTCGCCGATGCTTACGGACTGCAGCAGATCGCCATCGAAGAAGCTGGCAAGGAACCGGGTCCCCGCGCCCTGGCCGGAATCATTGCCCGGGCCCGACAGGAAAACATCAAGGTGATCTTCGTCCAAAAGCAATTCAGCCGGGCCACCGCCACCACCGTGGCCCGCGCCATCGGGGGACAGGTCATAGCCGTCGACCCGCTGGCGGAAAACTACATCGACAACATGCGTTCGGCAGCAGAAGCCTTCACCAGAACCCTGGAAAAGCCATGAGTAAAACGATCATATCTCTTCAAGACGTGTCTTTCCGCTACGAAGAGCACCTGGTACTGCAGGATGTCAGTCTGACAATCCACGAACAGGAGTTCCTCGGCATCGTGGGACCCAACGGCAGCGGCAAAAGCACCCTGCTCAAAATCATACTCGGATTGTTGACCCCGCAAAAGGGCAAGGTTAAGGTATTCGGCACGTCTCCGGCGGAAGCCCGCCTGCGCATCGGCTATGTTCCGCAATTCGCGACCTTCGACCGCAACTTTCCCATCAGTGTACGCGAAACGGTCCTGCAGGGCCGGCTGGGCAAAACCCGCATGATCGGCGGATATCGACGTTCGGACCGTCAGATCGCACAACAGGCCCTGGAGGAAGTGGAACTCGGGGAAATGGCCAACCGACCCCTCACCGCTTTGTCCGGCGGTCAACTGCAGCGGGTACTCATCGCCCGGGCCCTGGCCTGCCAACCGGAGATACTGATCCTCGACGAACCGACGGCACATATCGATCCGAAAATCGAAGAGGGGGTGTTCGACCTCCTTAAACGCCTCAACGAGCGTCTCACGGTGCTGGTGGTATCCCACGACATCGGTTTCATTACCCGTTACATCACGCGGGTGGCCTGTCTCAATCGCACGCTGGTATGCCACACCACCTCGGAGATTACCGGCGAGATGATCGAGAAGCTGTACGGGGGCCCGTTGCGTGCCGTGCATCACGACACAGTCCTACATAGCCATTGAGAATGATAATGACGACTTTTCTGGACGCTGTTTTTTCCCAGCCCTTTATGCAACATGCCCTGATCGGCGGCCTGCTGGCCAGCGTAGCCTGCGGGGTAGCCGGTTCCTACGTCGTGGTTCGACGCATCGGCTATATCGCCGGCGGCATCGCCCATGCCGTGCTCGGCGGCATGGGACTGGCCTACTTTCTCGGTCGCAGCCCGGTCGCCGGCGCTATCGTCGCCGCCCTGGTGGCGGCCCTGATCATCGGTTGGGTGAGTATTCGCTGGAAAAAGCAGGAAGACACCACGATCAGCGCTTTATGGGCCGTCGGTATGGCCGTCGGAGTCCTGCTCATTGCGCGCACTCCCGGTTACAACGTCGACCTGATGAGCTATCTGTTCGGCAATATTCTGATGATTCCGCGCAGCCATCTCAACCTGATCTTCTGGCTCGACATCGGCATCGTGCTGCTGGTGGTGCTGTTTTTCAAACAGTTGCTGGCAGTGTCTTTCGATGAGGAATTCGCCGAGCTGCGTCAGATCTCGGTAAACTTCTTTTCCCTTCTGCTGCTATGTCTGGTGGCGCTGACGGTGGTTATTCTGATTCAGGTGGTCGGACTTATCCTGGTCATCGCGCTGCTGGCCCTGCCGGCTGCCATCGCCGGCCAGTACGTACACTCCCTGAGTCGCATGATGCTGGTTGCCACTCTGCTGGGAGCCCTGTTCACCACCGGCGGCCTGTCCCTGTCCTACCACTACGACCTTCCCTCCGGAGCCACCACGGTACTGCTCACCGGTCTGGCTTATCTGGCTTCGTCCGTGGGCGGCAGTCTCTGGCGGTGGTGGCAGGTGCGCCGCATTACGCCTTCCTGAGCCTTCCATTGCGGAACGGCTGACGCAATGCATCATGGCTCCGCCGGTTCCTGCTTCGAAGGCAGGCGAAACAAGGCCGCTTTTTGCCCTTCGGACGTCACCAGCAGGCCATCCTCGCCATCAAAACAGATGGCCTCGCGTTGAGGCAATCGTTCATCATCCGGCAGACCTATGGTCTGCGGCCGGCGTGTCAATGCCTTGCGCCACGATTCACCGCCCTGCCGCAGGTAAAGATAAGCGTTCTTATAGGTCAGAATCACCGCCGCGCGGCCATCGGCCCGTATGTCGAATGCTGTAGGCCAGGAACGATAGCGGCCGAAAACATGCGCCAGGTCATTACGGTCCGGAGAGGGGATATTTTTGATTTCCACGACCCGCCGGGCGATCTGCATCTGATCGCTGCGGGCGGGCCGTAAAGGCAGACGGTAAAGCACAGGCGGACTGGTACGCTTGCTCAGTAACAGCACCTGGCCTTGCTGCTCATCCACAGCGACCCCTTCGCAGTCCCGCGGTCCGTCTTCGAATTGCAGAGAAATACTCCAGGCCGGTGTAATGGTACCGCGGAAACGTCCATCGTCTCCGGGCAGAGGCTCGGGCACGACATGCAACTGCACCTGTGGACGCACGGCGCGGTTGTCACCGACATCGGCCACCAGCAGGTAAGCCTTCCCCTGCCAGGTGAATGCTGCCAGATCCTCCCAATCGGTATTCTTCACGCCGAGGACACCAACCGATCCGCGATCTTCCCCACAGCTGCCGAGAGCATATAGTTCAGGGGCATTACCGCTGTCGTTCACCGCCCATAAAAGTCCGTCGGTTCGCCGGGATGCGGCCAACCCGGAAGCCTCCGTCAAATCGGATGCTCCAAGGTGTCCGATGCCGAACACCGTACGATAGCTTGTCGGCGTTGGGGCGGCAAACCTACCCGCATATGACGTTGCCGCCCGGACAGCCGAACAGCTGAATAATCCGAGCACGCCGGTCATGATCCATCCCTGCCACCTTGTCATGTTTTTCTCCCAGCTTGAAAAGAAGAGAGCATCGCAAAACACGCCAAATGCTGCGTTGCTGCAATTGTCTCGCTGCTTCGACGCATGCAATTACGCCTCATGGCTCGACACTCGCGCGCCTTGCATGTGGCGTTTTTTACTTAGCCGTCCCGTTTGATGCTTTTTGCAAAAGCAGCAAAGATGCACCGGGTTAACGTTTTTCAAAATGCACGAAATCGACAAGGAACACCGCCCCCAGAAGCAGCGCCTTGTGTTCGCTGCTCCAGCCGGGAGGAAAGGTTACCCCGAAATTGTCCGCATCGGTAACCCCCTCCTTGAGCAACCCGCTCCATTTTTTGCATATCCTGCCCTGCTCGATGCCGCCCTGACGGACTTCGAATGTCCAGGGATGCAGAATCGGGCCGAACAACTGGCAGATCTCCCTGCCGTGGCTGTCGGTAACGGTATAGATGCGCCGCAACAGGGCGAATCGACGGCGAATGGTCCCCAGCACCCGACCGGTTGCGTCACTGACCACGGCTTCGTGAAAAAAGAAGCGGAAAGGACGACGCACCTGCAACATGCCGGAATCGTCCATTCCCCGGATATGGACCCGAAAGGGGCGCATGGCTTTTAAAAACCAGCGCAAAAGAACATTCCCGCCTTCCTCTGCGGCTGAAAACAATTCCCGGCCATCCGTGTCGAAAACCTTGTATCGATTTCGGGTTTCAAACCCCGTAAGGATCTCCCCCCACTCTTTTTTCTGGCTGACTACCAGACCGGCCGCTTCATTCAATCGATCCATGCATTCCTCCCTGGGGCAAGGCAAACCGGATTTCAGCCTGCCGGGTTTGTCTGCTATCAAGATAAGGCAAAACAATCTATTTGGGAACACTCATTTTTCTTCCCATACTCCTCGCAGTTGAAACGAAACAGCCGCCTCCGATACTGGAAAGCGGCTGTGTAGAATACGGCTGGTCCCAACGCAGAATCAGAACAACAGCACGGGACAATGAACCCGGTGCAGGGCGTGGTTGGTCACACTGCCGAACAAAACGTCACGCACCTCACCGGTACCCCGGCGACCCAGCACCAGCAGGGCAAATTTTTCATCGTTGGCGATATGCGGGATGACTTCCCGGGGAGCGCCCGTCTCCAGTCTTGTTTCGGCCTTCAGCCCTGCCTTTCGCAGCATCGCTGCCGCATTCTCCAACAGTGCCGCTCCGGCCTCCCGTGCCTTTTCGGACACCATTTCCAGCTGAAAATCGGGAATCATCCGGTAGGCGAGCCGATCCATATCGACCACGTGCAACAGAGTCAAATGGCCTTCCGGCAGCCAATGGACCCGTTGCGCGATTTCCGCAACGACCCGTGAACTGACTTCCGAACGGTCGACCGGCAGCAGAATTTTCATCGAGCCCCTCCCTCTTCACCTTCCGTTTTATCCGTAAACCAGCCGCGGCAGCCACATCACCAACTCCGGCACATAGGTCAGCAACAGCAGCAAGGCGATCTGAATGAACAGGAACGGCAGGACCGACCGGGACACATAAAGCAGATTGCGATCGGCCACCGCTCCGGAAATATACAGCGACACGCCCAACGGCGGCGTGCAATAGCCGATGCCGAGATTGAGTGTCATGAGCAGCCCGAAGTGCAGGCTGTCGATACCGAACCGGCTCAGCAAGGGCAGAAAAATGGGAGTCAGAATCAGGGTCGCGGATATGATATCCATGAACATGCCCACCACCAGCAACAGCACATTCACCGCCATCAGGAAAACCCAGGGGCTTTGCACATTGGCCATCACCGCCTGGGCGATCCGGTCGGGGATCTGCTCGAAGGTCAGATACTCGCCGAATACCGACGCACCGGATACGATGACGAGCAGGGTTGCGGAGGTTACGGCCGAAGAGACCACCACCTTTTTCACGTCGCGCAGGCGCATGTCCTTATGGATGAAGATTTCCACGATGAAGGCATAAAAACAGGCCACCACCGCCGCCTCGTTGGCTGTGAATATGCCCGAATAGATTCCTCCGAAAATCAGCAGCGGCAGCAACAGCGCCCAGATGCTCTCGCGGAACACCGCCAGCAGTTCCTTCACTGTAGGACGCGGGCGGGTCTGCTGCCCGCGCCGACGGCAGAACAGACCGGCATACACCGACATGGCGACGATGATCAGCAAACCGGGAATGAAGCCGGTAAGAAACAGCGCCTCCAGGGAATCGTTGGAGATCATCGCGTAGAGGATCATCGATATGGAGGGTGGAATGACCACCCCCAGCACCGGTGCGGTGGTCATGAGACCGACGCTGAAGGAGGGATCGTAACCGTGCCTGACCAGGGCCGGGATCATGAAACCGCCGATGGCCACCACCGTCGCCACCGTCGAGCCGGAAATGGCGCCGAAAAAACCACACGCCAGAACTCCGGCCACGGCCAGCCCGCCGGGCAGAAACCCGACCATCGCATCGGCGGTCTTGATAAGCTTCTGCACGATGCTGCCGCTGGTCATGATATTGCCGCACAACACGAAAAACAGCACCACGATGAGGGCGAATTTGTCCATGCTGCGATACAGGACTTCGATAACGATCTGAGGATCGATGCCGGCCAGCATCAGGCCGGCCAGGCCGGCGAAAAACAGGGCGATAAAGACCGGCACGGTAGTGGCCAGGCTGCCGAGCAACAACGCCAGAACGATAATAACCTGAGAATCCATCATGCCTGTCCTTGATCAGCGGCCGTATCGTCGGCACCATCGCGTCTGCCGGTCCAGTCTTCGATCATCACCAGCAGGGTGTGCACCACCAGCAACGCTCCCATGGTCGGCAAAACCGCATAAAACCACCATTCGGGAATCTGCAGCGTCGAGGTTCGGGCGAAAGGATCGCGAAACGCCACCAGAGTGAATTTCCAGCCCAGCCGGATCATTATCCCGGCAAAGACCAGCACGGCAAGATGATTCAGAAGAGTCAGCGGCTTTTTCAGCACCGGCAGCATCTGGGGCATGGCATCGATGCGGATCAATGCCCGGCGGCGCACCGCGGCGCTGCAGCCGATAAAAGCCGAGAAAAAAATCGCCTTGCGCACCACCTCGTCGGACCAGTACAGACTGACCGGGGTCAGCTTGCGCAGCGCTACATTGGTCAATGCCACCAGCAAGGCGAGAATGACGCTCAAGAACAGCGCCCAATCCTCTACCCCGCCGAGCAAACGATCGAATTTTTCGAGTATTTTCCGGTTCATGTCAAACAGCGATCAACGGGACAGACGCTGACGAACTTTGGCCAGATATTCCGGCCCCACTTTCGCGCCCCAGGTTTTATAGACCGGCTCGCTCAAGCGGATGAGTTCGGCCCGATCCTCAGGTGCCAGTTGCATGAACTGCACGCCGTCGGCTTCGGCCGCGGCGATCTGCTCCTGCTGCTGCTCCCGGGCGCGCCGGCGGGCGGCGGCACTCTCCTCTTCGATGACATCGATGAGTATCTGGCGAAGATCTTCCGGAAGGCGCTCGAACCAGGCTTTGTTCATGAGGTGGATGAACAGGCCTTGTGCGTAATCGACGCGGGTGAAGTAGCGCGCCACCTCGAACTTGCGGCTGATGTTACAGACCGTCGGCGTATGGTCGAGACCGTCGATAACCCCGGTCTGCAGCGCCTGAGGGACGTCGCCCCAGGGCATGACCGTGAATTTCATACCCCATGCGCGATAAAAATCGGCATTGACGGGCGCTTCGGCGATACGAAAATTGACCTTGCGCGCCTCGGCGAGAGTGCGGACCGGGGTCTTGGTCGCCCAGCCGTAAGAACCGTAGCTGCTGATATCGACCACCATCAACCCCTGGCGCAAGGCACTGTTGCTGAATTCATCGAACAGCTCGGGATCGTTGCGAAACTGTTCCAGTTTATCGGCCGTATCGATGACGAAGGGCAGGTTGACGATACCGAGGGTATCGGCAATATTGGCTGCCGCCACCGAAGAACAGAGCACCCCCTGCACCGCACCGAGTTTCAGTTTGCTCAGCACCCCTTTTTCCTGTCCGAGTTGAGATAGAGGACGATAATCGACATACAACCGACCACCGCTGCGTTCCCAGACCTTGTCCCGGATATGATACCCGACCGCAACCCCTTCGATGGCGGGATGGGAAAGGTTGGACAGCAGATAGGTATATTCCGCCGTTGAAGGATCAAACTGCGGTTGCCAACCGGCCAGAGGATCCTTTGGGGCCGGAGCCGCCGTTTCCGGCGCCGGCGGTTCCTGGGTGTTTTTATCCCTGTCCTTGCCGCAGCCTGCAAGGCCGCCCAGGACCAAGGCCAGAATCAATATCGCCATCATCACGGTTTTCTTCATGTTCTCCTCCGGACAGAATCCACGGTTCAGCAAACGGCATTTCGCGAAAATAAATAAAACCAGAAATCAAACCCCGTCTCATGGGAGTTTTCGGGAGTCTAGCCGTCACTTCAAGGGAAATCAAGGGCAAAATCGGCCGGGGTCGCGTGCCATCCGGCTCGTATTTCGAAGAAGATACGGCTATGCAAAATAAAAAAGCCGGGACCGAAGGCGGCCCCGACTGTAATCATCCAGCTGTTCAGATCGACGTATCAGCAGATTGAGCCGACGGCCTCCTTCTGCAGGGCCCGGGCCAGCTGGTCCGGACAACTGGTGCCTTTGCCGCCGCAATCGATACCGCGCAACAATTCGACCACCTCGCAGACGGGACGGTTTTTCGCCAGGGCGCTCACCCCCTGGGCGTTACCAGAACAGCCACCGGTAAAGCATACGCCGGTCACGATATCGCCATCGATCTGGATGTCGATGAGGTGGGCACAGGTTTTTTCGGTTTGGTATTGAATATTCATGACACTCTCCTGTAACAAAACTGGGATGGAAAAAACGGGAGCAAAGTTACCACGGCCGAACACATATTACAATATGAATATTTGAATGTCTGGAATCCGTCTCCGTACAGCATGATCTTCCCCGGGGCGGCCGCCTGTGCTAGCATATCTTCATCATGAATGACACCCGGACTCTGTTCGATACGCATGTTCACCTCGACCTGCTGCCGGACGGCCTGGACCCTCGTCTGGAAGCGGAGCAGGCAAGGCATGCCGGCGTCGGTCGGTTCCTCGTACCGGGGGTCGACCCGCGCGACTGGCTAAAGCTGTTGACGGTGGTAGCAACCGTCCCCGATGCCCTGGCCGCTCCCGGGGTACACCCACTGGCTGCCGATCGATGGTGTAGCGCAACCGCGACTCGACTGGAATCGCTGCTGGACCGAAAAGGGGTGGTCGCCATTGGTGAAATCGGTCTGGACGGCACCCCCGGCATGCCGCCGGCGGCCTCGCAGGAGCGGGCATTGCGCAAGCAGATACGCATGGCGGCAGGAGCCGGCCTGCCTGTCATTCTGCATTGCCGCAAGGCCACCGGTCGCCTGCTGGAGATTCTGCGGCAGGAGGAAGCCTGCCGCATCGGCGGTATCTGGCATGGCTTTTCCGGCAGCATCGAGACGGCTTGCGCCGCCATGGATATGGGCTTCGGTCTCGCTTTCGGCGGTCCGCTGACCTGGCCCGGCGCACGCCGCGCCCCACAAGTACTGAAGGCCCTGCCCGCTGACCGGATCGTGCTGGAGAGCGATGCGCCCGACCAGGCGCCCGCCCCCTATCGGGGACAGACCAACCGGCCCCGTTATCTCAGCCTGATCGCCCAGCGGGTGGGCGCCCTGCGGGACTGGACGCCGGAGCAGACCGCGCATATCACCACCACCAACGCTCTGCGTCTGCTGAAATTCGCCTGAAGCCGATTCATCGATTTTTCCGAAAGGTTTGAAATATTATGCAAGAATACCGCTTTTCCCGTCTCGAGCGACTCATCGGCAGCGACGGCCTGCAGCATCTGGCAGGAATGTCCGTCGCCGTGATCGGCATCGGCGGCGTGGGCAGCTATGCCGCCGAGGCCCTTGCCCGTGCAGGCATCGGTCGCCTGACTCTGATCGACTTCGACAGCATCATGCCGAGCAATATCAACCGCCAGATTCATGCACTCGAATATACCGTCGGCCGGGCCAAGGTCGAGGTCATGAGGGAACGCTGCCTGGCCATCAATCCCGAAGCCGAGGTCCTTCCCCGCCAATTGTTTTACAGTGCCGACACGGAGGAGGAGGTACTGCATGACGGCTACGATTATGTGCTCGACTGCATCGACAGCATCACGGCCAAACTGCATCTGCTCGAAAGTTGCCGGCGACGCGGCATTCCTGTCATATCCGCCATGGGCGCAGCCAACAAGCTCGATCCCACCCTGATTCGCGTTGGAGACCTGTCACGCACCCAAAAATGCCGCATGGCCCGCATCGTGCGCAAAGAACTTGGTCGACGCGGCATACGCAGCGGCATCAAAGTCGTTTATTCGTTGGAGGAGTTCCGTCCCCTTCCGGACCAGCCCCGCAAACCGACTGAAAACAACTCCGCATCACCGGGCCCGGAGCCGGCACGGCAAAGGGTCACCCTCGGAAGCTCTTCTTACATTCCCCCTATTTTCGGGCTGACCATGGCCGGGGAAGTCATTCAGACCCTGCTGGCCGAAACGCCATGATCGATCCATCCTGGTTTCACATGCTGTTGCTGGTACTGATCGGCGGCGTGGCCGGAATCATCAACGTCCTGGCCGGCGGAGGCTCTCTTCTGACCTTGCCGTTGTTGATTTTCATGGGCCTGCCCGCCGCCACGGCCAACGGTACCAACCGCATCGCCATCCTGGTGCAGAACATGTTCGCCATATCCGGCTTTCACCGGCAGGGGGTACTTTCCTGGCGCCTCGCCATGCTGTGCGCCTTGCCTGCCATTGCAGGCAGTTACCTGGGTGCCCGGCTGGCGATTCGGATTGACGAAACCCTTTTCCAGCGACTGCTTGCCGGGATCATGCTCGGTGTTCTGGCCCTGACGCTTTGGGATCCGCTTAAAGGGCGAAAGACTGCGTCCCCCTCTTTTTCTCCCGGCAGGATAGCGATCTTATTGGCGAGCTTTTTCGTCATCGGCATCTATGGGGGCTTCGTACAGGCAGGGGTCGGCTTTCTGATCATCGCCGGGCTGATGTTTCAGGGACTGGACCTGGTACGGACCAACGCCATCAAGGTCACCATCGTTTTCTTTTTTACCCTGGTGGCCCTGACCGTCTTCGTTTGGCACGGACAGGTAAATTACCAACTCGGTTTATCGCTGGCTGTCGGCAACGCCATCGGCGGTTGGCTGGCCGCACACCTGGCGGTAAAAAAGGGACACGCCTGGATAAAACGGGTCGTGTCCCTCGCCATCGTACTGTTTGCCGTCAAACTCTTGATCGGATAAACAGGTTCCTTCGGGTTATTCCTTCAACTTGAAGGCAACCTTCAGAATAACCTGGTATTCTCCGACCTCGCCGTCATCCTTGACATGGCCGCGCACCTCCTCCACCTCGAACCAGGAGACGCGCTCCAGGGTATTGTGAGCCCGATGCAGAGCCGCCTTGATGGCATCATCGATACTTGTCGGTGAAATACCGATAACTTCCACCTTTTTGTACACACGCTCTTTGCCGTAGGTCATGATCGTCTCCTTTTTTGAGGGTTTATCCCGAAAACCGGACCCGCATCCACCTCAGCCCGCCCGGAATACAGATTCCTCCTGTCCGCTGTGCCGTATGACGATGCCCAGATAACCATCGACCGTCAAAAGGTCCCCAGTGCCGATCAACGCCGTGGCATCCGGCACACCGGTTACGCAGGGCAGGCCGTATTCGCGAGCGATGATGGCCCCGTGAATCAGCATGCCGCCCCGTCGCTCGACGATTCCCGCTGCCAGGGGCGCGACCACGGTCATGGTCGGATCGATGGCGTCACACACAAGAATTTCATTGCTTTGAAAATCCGCAATGTCCGCGATCTCTTTCACTACCCGCGCCTTGCCCCGCGCCAGCCCCGGTCCGGCCGGCTGTCCGACCATCTGCCGGGCCTTCACTTCCCCCCACGGATCAGGGCTTTTTCCCTGTGGCGTCACGGGGACCTTCTGCTCCATCAGCGATTCAGCCAGGCGCAAAGCCCGGTGCAGTACCGGCTCGGCAACTTCACCGAAGCGCATCCGGCCATCGGAGATGGCCTGTTTGAGGCAGGCCTCGAGGCGGCCGATAAAGATGTTGTCGTCATCCCGCAAGCGATAGCTGGCGCGGGCAATCTCCAGCAGCCGTACCGCCAGCGCGCGACGGCCGGCGGGAACCTTTTGCAGAAAATCATCGACGTTCAACGCCTCTTGCCTGCCTCCCGCACCCGCCTTGTCGCTCAGCTGCGACAGCAATCGCACCAGGCTTCTTCTTCTTTGACCGGCCGCTTGTCCCGCCCACAGCAGCCCGCCCCAGCAGGCGTCGAAATCTTCCAAAGCCTTTGCCAGCGGGTGGCTGTCCGGGATATCCTGCCCGTTTTTCAAACGCGCTGCGATTTCCGGAACCTGTCGCAATCGTTTTGCCAGCTCGAGCATAGACCGGTTGCGTTGCGTGCTGAGCAAAACATCCCCTTCACTCAGCATGGGCACGAAGGCAAAGGGATCTTCCGGCTTCACCGCATCGTTGAAAAAAGTGCCGAACAGGCGCATGCCGTGCGCCATCGGAATGCACCACTGTCGGTAGGCTTGCCGCCAGCGTCTTATTTCGCGACACAGAGTTTCCAACGCCATGGCCAGTTCGCGGGCGGACAGAGAGGTCCGCAATCTGCGCTGCCAGTAGTCGGCACGTCGGCTCATGGCCGGCAAAAGACGGTTCTCCAACCGTAAACGCAAGGCCTCGAGTTGGTCCGCACTGCGGCGCAGGCTCAGATACCAGCCGCGCTCGTCGTCGCCCTCCTCCTTTAAACCGGTTATGGGACGCGCCTGCAGCGCCCACACCTGCAGACCATCCATGGTCCACTCCACATCCTGCGGAGAGCCGAACACCTCTTCTGCCGTGCAGGCAAGTCGCCACACCCTTCGCAGAGCTTCGCTGTCGAGGGGCGAACGATGTTTCAGAAAATCCGGCAATGGCCGCCTCTGCAGGGTATCTCGGTCTGCGACAAGACAATACCGCCGGCTTGGCGCCTGGTGTTCGACGACCTCTCCGCTGGAACGATCGAGCCGCCATCGATCCGGTTCGACGCTACCGTCCACCAACCCCTGGTTCAACCCCCATACGGCTTCGATAACCGCCTCGCCGGCAGCATCGGGACTGCGACTGAACACCACACCGGACCGATCACCTGCGACCAGTGCCTGAACAAGCACCGCCATGCGACTCTGTTCAACGCCAAGCCCCAGCTCCTGGCGATACAACAGCGCACGGTCCGACCATAAGGACGCCCACACCAGCTTCAAGCTCTGTTGCAGTGCCGGCCAACCGCATACATTGACGAACGATTCGTGCAACCCGGCAAAGGAGCTTCGCCCCCCGTCCTCCTCGGGCGCAGAAGAGCGGACGGCCAGCGGTGAATCAAGAAGAGTTTGCGGAAAAGCCTCTGAAAGCTGCCGTTCCAACGCATCCGGAAAAGCCTGCTTCAGAAACAGGTTCCGAATGCGCAATGCGGCATCCCACAGTTCCTCCCACCGCATCCGGGCAAAATCCTTGCGCCCCAACTCCATGTAAAGGCGGTCGGTCAGCGCCGTCTCCGCCACGAACCGCTCATAGGCCGCCGTCGTCACAACGACCCCCTCGGGTACACGTGCGCCGCGCGCCTGCCATTGCGCCAGAGCCCAGGCCTTGCCGCCGACCTGTTTGCGCGACATTCCGGATGCAGCAGACAAAGACACAACCAACTTCATGTCAAAATTCCAATTCCACAACGTCCTGGAACCGACGTACCAGTGAATATCCTTCGACCCTCAGACACATCAGGGCGCAGCCGGGAGCACGGGCGAAGCCTTCCAGACAGGGGAAGCGTGCAATATATGAGTTCAGCATCCGCGTACGATTTTCGCCGGTAATCTCCATGGCCCGTCCGCGAGCCGTAAGCGCCATGGCGCGGCGAAAATCCGAACCCCGGTGGGAACGGTTGTCGATAAGCATGGAGGCTCGATCATCGGACTGCAAATAACCGAATTTACGTGTGGCCCGTCCGGTTACGAATAACAGACCGCGCAAATCGTCCTGCGCCTTGAAAGCGACCAGGCTGGTATGAGGTGCGCCATTCGTGCGGGTTGCAAGGATGGCCAGATCCTGCCCGGCAAGCAACGTCCGGATCGTCTCCGCCAATGCCTCGGTATTATTCAACAGGGCCTCCTCTCTGGCGATAAAGACGTATGCGATCTCCAACCAAAAGCATAGCAGACCCTTCTGAAATTTCCCTGTTCATGCAACTCAGGGAGACGCTGTCTGCAAACATCGAATTTATAAAACAATATTTTGCGGACTTTGCGGAAATTTAAGACCAGAAGCCCCGGACATCCGGCTGTCCGAAGCCGGTCATGTCCTCAGGATTTTTTCATATCGCCCCATTGCAAATAGAAAAAAAGCGGTTACAGTATTCCAAATTTTACCTATTCATTCGATTGTATATAATTTCGGCATCTTAGGAATGTCCACCTGAAAAAGAGGCTATCCGAAGTGTTCCATTGAGACACTCTTCCTTCCACAAAAAACCGACACGCCACTTTCATTTTGCACCACCGAGACACACTTTGGAACAAAGTGCACCACACCTGCTTGCTTGGAAAGCGTTTACATAATTGAGAATCCACATAAATCACTGGATTTCAACCTGTTTTTAAAATACCTGTGCAACTCCCCTAAACTGGCACCGAAATTGCCCATGATAAAACAGCTGTTTATTTTTAAAAATCAAGATGGAGAGGAGGTGAACCGGGAAGAGCAATCCGAGCGCGCACGAATAGCTTTTTCGAAGGGAGGTTAACAAACTGAGGCATTTCGAAAGACACCGACAGGGGAGGCATGCAGGCCAACCCGCTCCGGACCTGCCCGAAATAACCGGAAACCGGTGTCACACACGATCGAAAAGCCGCGGTAACCAACAAACCGGGCCCACCGAGGCGCCCGGCTCGTCGACACGTTTCAGGTATCGGCGAACGGAAAAAACCTTTTTCATTCTGAATTCAGGAGGTAAGACCGCATGAAATCTCGCAGATTCAACATTTTGGCCGTATTGGCCGCTCTGTTTTTCCTGGCCTCCAGCGCCCAGGCCGCCATCGTGGTCGGCGGATCCGACGGCTGGTCCTTCAGCACCGACGGCATGGTCAACCTGATGGGCGTCTATCAGACCAAAGACGATGCCCCCGTCAACGTTCGACCCAACTCCATCGACGCCGAAGGTTTCCGCATCAAAAGCGGCTTTTTGCCGGGCATCATCGCCTTCAACATCAAGGCCCCGACCATGAACGGCCTCGACATGGCAGCCCGCGTCGGCTTCTACCCCGAGCCTTCGAATAAAAATGTCAAAAACACCTTCGACGGCCAGATCGACCTTCGTGAAATCTTCTTCACCGTCGACGGCAATTTCGGCCAGGTCCTGGCCGGTAAAGGCCTGAGCCTGTTCCTCGGCCAGAACCTGCTGACCGAAATGACCCTCATGGGCATCGGCCGCCTGGGCGGCGCCCTCAATGCCGACGTCGGCCCGACCCTCGGTCGCATCGGCTACGGCTATGTTTATCCCAACTTCAATGCCCAGTTCCGTTACACCACTCCTGACATGAACGGCTTTAAACTGGCCGTCGGCGTCTATGACCCGAGTGAAATCAACGGTCCGGGCGTTAGCGCCTCCGAAACCAACATCCCCCGCTTTGAATACGAACTGTCCTACGCCGGAACCTTCGGCGCCGACGGCACGTTCAAGGCTTACGCCAATGGCCTGTGGCAAGAAGCCAAATTCGCATCAACCAATGAAAATGTCACTGCCTGGGTGTCGGCGGCGGCATCGTGGTCGGCATGAACGGTTTCGAACTGGTCGCCTCAGCCTTCACCGGCGAAGCTCTGGGCAGCAGCCTTATGCTCGACACCGACTCCCTTGACCCCGTAGGTGAGGAACGCGAAGGATGGGGCTATATCGTCCAGGGTACCTATACCTTCGACAACGCTTATGGCAAAACCAAGTTCGGCCTGAACTACGGCGTGAACGAAATGGACGAAACTTCTTATGAAAAATCCGTTCGCGATGCCACCGGTTTCGGTGAAGTCGAAGAACAAAGCATGGTTACCTTCGGCATCTACCACGACATCAACGCCCACCTCAAGGTCCTCGTGGAAGCCAGCCGTATCGAGCATGAATGGTTCAACGGCGAGGACTGGGAAGTCTACCAGTTCGGCGTCGGCACCTTCTTCATCTGGTAATCTGAATTGCCATGGATGCTCAGGTTCCCCTGCGCCGGGGACCTGAGCTGTTATAGTGTGTAGGTGGTTGCGATCTGTGAGTCCACGCTGGTAACATGAAATTGAATACATCCATTGAATTTTTCGCAAGAAGACTTTCCCTTTTCAGCTGAAAGGATGAATACCATGCGTAGAATCATAGCTCTTGCCGGACTGTTAACGATCCTCGTGATGGTCGGCTGTACGCCGGCCAAAAAGACCATGAGCGAAAAAACCCTCTTGAAATGCTCCACCTGCGGCGTTGAATTCACCGTTGAAGAGGGCATGAGCGCCTACGAAGCGGCACATCCGCAATAAATCGAAGGCTCCACGAATCAAACCGGCGGGCCGCATCCCAGCGGCCCGCTATTTTTATGCGCAAATGCATCAGATGGGATGGCTAAGCAAAAAGCGCCAAATGCAGGGCGCGCGATTATCGAGCAATGAGGCCTACTTACGTACGTCGAAGCAGCGAGACAATTGCAGCAACGCAGCCGTTGGCGAGTTTTTGCGACTCCATCATTTTTATGCGTAAATGCAGCCCGTTACGAAACAAAAAGTGTTTGACCTGCTTGCCCCCAGATTCTATTATCGACCAGACTCTTTCGATGGCTTTCCCCATGTATTGTCAAGGAGATGAAATGATGCAGAAAAATGCAGTTTCCCGGCGGATTGCCGCCGCACGGGTCAAATCTGTCGCCGCCCTGATTCTGACTCTGTCGATCATGTTTTCCGGCATGATTCCCGATGCCCTGGCAGGCAGAGAAGAAAGAATCTGGAGACACCGCGACCAATATGTCCGCCTTGAACCTCAGGACCGTGGCGCCCAGACGGTGCCGGCCAACGACCATCCTGCGAACCTGACGCCGGAACAGATCCGCGACATGCTCGGCACTCTGGAGGTACGGGACCCGAAACGGGACAAGATCGAAAAGCTCTTTACCACATCCGAGCTCAACATTCTCCAGGATGCCGTAAGCAAGGGGCTGGCTTCCGCGACCCCCAGGCAGGACGTCACCTTCGCCATCGTCGGCATCCACCGCGGCATGTTCGCCTTCAACCACGACCGGTCGGTAACCACGGGGCGGATCTTTTTCTCCAAAGGCAAACTGAACCTGATCATCGGCCGCCTGCATGAAGAATACAACGAAGACGAGGATCGCCGCATGCACCCTTTCCTCCCCGGCAGCCGCAAGTACGAGGCACCGCGCTCCTGGGAGCCGACCAAGCCCTGGGAATTCGTCTCGCAAGGCGGAGTGGCCGTCAAACAGCAGGGTGACATCGAACGCTACGACTGGGTGATGCTGGACCCCGACCCCGAGTTGTGGAAGGCCATCCGGGCAGAAAAGAAAGCCGCCAAGGAAACCGCCAAGGCCGCCTTCCAGGAAGCCAGCCAGGTCCGTCAGGAAAGCGCCGAGGTCAGTGCCGAACAGCAGCGCCTTCGCGACGAAATGGAATCTCTCAAAAGGGAACTGCAAGCCATCAAGCAGGCTCCGGCAGCCGCCCCGGCCGTAACCCAGCCACCCCGATCCGAAACAACGGATTCCATCAAACTCCGCCTGCGCCGCTTGAAGGACCTGCGCGACGAAGAACTCATTACCGAGGACGAATACCGAGCCAAGAGGCAGGAAATCCTCGACAATCTCTAAGCCGTCAAATATATATTTGCGCATCAACCGGGAAAGGGGGCAGAAGCCCCCTTTCTTTTTTAGGGCACCGAGGTTTCTGCCATAGCCTATCGGACCGTATCGTAAAGCTGTATCGCTCAAGGTAAAAAACGGACCCCGGTCGCAAGAATCCGCCAATAAATTTTGAGGGTACTGGTAGGGATACCTGCTTCTTTTCCAGGCTTTACATGTGACTGCCAGGGGATAGCAGGAAAACCCAAAAACTGTTTGACCTCTTATCGATTCGATCTTATTATCACGAGATTATAATCGATTACTTCAATTCGATCGAAGGAGATTTCAATGGGGTGCAAGGCTGTTTTCGGCAAAACTGCAACGCTGTACGGGTGCTTGATTCTCACGGCGGTTCTGGCTCTATCCCTTTCCGGCTGTGGCGCCAACCTGTTGAAAGGCGAAAAATCCAATGTCAAGTCGGTTATCTGGGAGCATCAAGACCAGTTCGTGCGTATCGAAAGTCAGGACCGCGACAGCATTCTGGTGGCGGCCAACGACCATCCCACCAATCTCTCCGCCAACCTGATCCGCAAGACACTCGGCTCACTGGAGGTTCGTTTTGAGGGAGAGGAGAACCCGGTGCCGGTCTTCAGCCCTGAAGAGCTGGAAATCCTCGGTGAAGCTGTCAGCCGCGGCCTGGCTCAGGCCGGCCCCCACGAAGACATCACCTTCGCCATCGCCGGCACTCACCAGGGAAACACTTCCCAGGACATCTCAACCTATCGGCTGTTTGTCGAAGATGATCGAATCAACCTGATTATCGGCATCCTGCACGAGAAATACACTCGGAATCCTGACCAAAGCAGGCATCCCTTGACACCGGCCAGCCGCAAATACACCCCGCTCGACCAACGTCAAACGACCGCAAGCTGGAGGATCGTGCCCAAGATCGGCATGGAATATAAAACTAACGGGGCTCTCACCAGCGATGTAGTCACCCGATACGATTGGCTCATACTGAACCCCGCTCCTGCCACTTTCCGTGAAGCCGCCCGGATGTGGGAAGACAGCGCTCAGTTCGAAACGGAACAACAGAAAATGCATCAGAAAATCGAGCAAATGCAGCAGTCTATCGAGCAGATGAAACAGACCTCAACGACCGGCACCGCCCCCTCGCCGGCCGCGCCGGTGGAACTGCATAAAATCGAACAGCGCCTGGAGATCCTGCTGCGACTCAAAAACAAGGGTCTCATCGACGACGATGAATTCCGCGCCAAAAAACAGGAAATTCTCGACAGCATCTGAGTTGCTGCAGCGAATACCTTAAATGGGAACAGGGGGCATAAGGCCCCCTGTTCTGCTTTGAACTTGTTGACCCTCCGTCGGAAAAGGACATCTAACAGGACACTCCATGGGTTATCGAAATCTCACCGAATGTGTCCGCGACCTGGAACGAACCGGACAGTTGCGCCGCATCGACGTGGAACTCGACGCCGAGCTGGAAATCGCCGCGGTCCAGCGACGGGTCTTTCAGGCCGGCGGCCCGGCGCTGCTTTTCACCCGCGTCAAGGGCTGCCCCTTCCCCATGCTTGGCAATCTCTTCGGAACCCTGCAGCGAACCCGGTTTCTTTTTCGGGACACCCTGCCCCTTGTGCAGCGCTTGCTGGCTTTGAAACACAACCCGCTGGAATTGCTGAAATCTCCCGGATGCTGGCCCGGAGCATTACGGGGGGGGCTTAATCTGCTGCCCCGCAAGGTCGGCGACGGACCGGTCATCAGATGCGAATCCCGCATCGACAAACTCCCCCGCCTCACATCCTGGCCCGAAGACGGCGGCCCCTTCATCACCTTGCCGCAGGTCTATTCGGAGAGTATCGCTCATCCCGGCTGGCGCCATTCCAATCTGGGCATGTACCGGGTTCAAATGACCGGCAACCGCTATCGGACCAATCAGGAAATCGGCCTCCATTATCAACTGCACCGTGGTATCGGCATCCACCATGCCGAAGCCCTGGAGCGAAAACAGCCTCTGCGCGTCAACATCTTCGTCGGAGGCCCGCCCTGCCTGACCGTGGCTGCGGTCATGCCCCTGCCTGAAGGCATACCGGAACTCTGTTTCGCCGGGTTGCTGGGCGGGAGACGCATCCCCCTGCTACACCGGACGGGGCAGCTGCCCATACCGGCCGAGGCCGATTTCTGCATTTCCGGCACCATCGCCCCGGACAAACTTCTGCCCGAAGGGCCCTTCGGCGACCACCTCGGCTACTACAGCCTGCAACACGACTTTCCGGTATTGACGGTCGATGCCGTCTACCACCGGACCGACGCTATCTGGCCTTTTACCAGTGTCGGCCGGCCGCCCCAGGAGGACAGCGTCTTCGGCGCCTTCATTCATGAATTGACCGGCCCCCTCATCCCCGAACTGACGCCCGGCGTACACGCCGTCCATGCGGTCGACGCCGCCGGCGTCCACCCCCTTTTGCTGGCCATCGGCAGCGAGCGCTACATGCCTTATGCACCCCGTCGTCAGCCACAAGAAATCCTCACCCAGGCCAGTGCGTTGCTCGGCACAGGACAGCTCTCCCTGGCCAAATATCTGCTGATCGTGGCCCGCGAAGACGCGCCGCAACTCGACATACACGATGTCGGCGCTTATCTGCATCACCTGCTCGAACGTGTCGACTGGCGTCGAGACCTTCACTTTCAGACCCGCACCAGCATCGACACTCTCGATTACAGCGGCCCTGCGCTTCACCAGGGCTCCAAAGTCGTCATCGCCGCCGCCGGCCCGCCCATCCGCACTCTGCCGACGGAACTTCCGTGCGACTTCACCCTGCCGGACGGCTTTACCGCACCCCGCCTGGTATTGCCCGGGCTGCTGACCGTCGAGGCACCTCCCGCAACGGCGAAGCGCGGCCAAGCCGACCCCGGCGTGGAGGAGTTCTGCAGGTTTTTCGGTCCCGAACACCCTATTCGAAAATTCCCCTGGGTCGTCCTGGTCGACGACAGCCTCTTTAGCGCCGGGCAACTGGACAATTTCCTGTGGGTAGCCTTCACCCGCTCGGACCCGGCCACCGACCTCTATGGCGTGGATGCGACCACCACCCTCAAACATTGGGGATGCTCGAACCCGCTGGTTCTCGATGCCCGACTCAAACCGCACCACCCCTCTCCCCTGGAGGAGGACCCGGCCACGGTACGGCGCATAGAAAATCTCGCCGCGAAGGGCGGGCCGCTGCACGGAATCATGTAAACGGCACAGCCCCAAAATCATCATTGTATTGTGCCCGCGGGTTTTTGTAATATGACTACCCTACTTGCTTTATCGACATTCCATCCCCCTTTTAATGGGCTATCAAAACCATGAAAACCAAAAGCTCGCTCAGTCTGCTCAACGCCATCGGCAACACCCCCATGGTGGAACTGACCCAGCTCAACACCAATCCCGAGGTCAGGATTTTCGCCAAACTCGAAGGCAACAACCCCGGCGGTTCGGTCAAGGACCGGCCGGCCCTGCATATGATTCTCAAAGCCGAGGAATCGGGAGAGCTCACCAAGGGCAAAACCATCCTGGAGCCCACCTCCGGCAATACCGGCATTGCGCTTGCCATGATCGGTGCGGCAAAGGGCTACCGGGTCAAACTGGTCATGCCCGGTTGCGTGAGCATGGAACGCCGCGCCGTTCTGGAAGCTTACGGCGCCGAAGTGATCCTGTCGCCCCCGGCCGAAGCTACCGACGGGGCCATCCGCATGGCGCATCGCATACTTGAGAAAAATCCGTACAAATATTACATGCCCAATCAGTATGCCAACCCCAACAATCCCATGGCTCACTATCACACCACCGGCCCGGAAATCTTCAGCCAGACCGATGGAAAAATCGACGCCTTCGTGGCCGGCATGGGAACTTCCGGCACCCTCATGGGCACCGGCGCTTTTCTAAAGGGAAAAAATCCCGCCATCCGCGTCGTCGGTATCGAACCGGTTATCGGGCACAAGGTGCAGGGGTTGAAAAATATGAAAGAAGCCATCGTCCCCGACATCTACCACCCGGAAAACCTGGACGACAAGCTCATCATCGAAGACGATACGGCGTTCGAAACGGCCCGCATGCTGGCCGTACGCGAAGGCGTCTTTGCCGGCATGTCGAGCGGTGCGGCCGTAGCCGGAGCGCTGGAAGTGGCCCGCGGCATGAACAGCGGCATCATCGTCACCCTGCTCCCCGACCGCGGCGACCGCTATCTGAGTACCACTCTGTTCCGGTCGACCTGCGCCTGCTGTCCGCCCTGATTTGCATGTCATCTTTCTATCGCGGCCGTCACAGGTTCTCCACGGGACGGCCGCTCCATGCCCACCAACAATACAAAACACCCTCATCGCCGATCCCATCATCCAGCCCGTCAAAGCAGACACGCCTGGTGACCACAACTACCGTATACGACGTTGACAAAAGATTTCCTTAACCATATGGTTTGTTAACCAAACTAACCATTAAGTACAGGCCCGTCAGCATTATGGATCATAAAAAACGCATCATGGAAATATTCGAGACGGTTTCACGCGCGCTAGTCAATACCAAGATGCAGAAACTGCGTAAAATCGGGGCGCGGGAAATCAACCTGACCCAGTTTCAATACATCAATGCCATTAACCGTACGGAGGATATTACCCCGACGAGTCTGTCCAAGACCCTGGAACTCAGCAAACCGGCGGTTACCGGCATCGTCAACAAGCTGATCGAGCAGGGATACGTCACCAAAAGCCGCTCCGACAGCGACCGGCGGGTTTATCACATCCGCCTTACCAAAGCCGGCAGACAGGTGGCCGATGCCTACGAAGCCGCCTGCAGTGAGTATATTGACCGCATGACGCGCGCTTTGAAAAAAAGTGAGTTGGATCAACTCGTATTATTGATGGAAAAGGCTCTGCACTGATGCTTATCGCGAAAACGAAAAACCCCGATAGACCTTCTTTCCACTACAGAAACCACGAAGGACGCGAAGGCCTCGTAAGCATCGACCTGATTCAGGGCAAAACAGATGGTACAAACGGATGCGACTATCGGCGGTAGCGGCCGACATTCCTGAACCGGCCTGGTATCGATATGTTTTTTTCACGACATAATCTCAAGGATCATGCTCCATGGCGAAACACGGCACTCTTCTGATCAGTACCCCTATACAGCGCCGGTTTTCCTGTTTTTTCCTGTCCGGCCTGTTGATCCTGCTGTCCCTCCCCCATGCCGCGGCCGCACAACCGATACGCGTCGGAGTGGTCATGGATGGGCCATGGGAAGGCAACACCGCCGTCCTGGAATTGTTTCAAACGGAGGTCAACGCCCTGCTGGCCGATGAGTTCGACATTCGATTTCCCGACAGAACGACCCTGATTGCGGACTGGACGCAAAACGGCGTTCACCGAAACATCGATCGGTTGCTGCACGACCCCGATGTGGAGATCATCCTCTCCCTCGGCATTCTGTCAAGCCAGGACCTTGCCCGCCGCGGGCCTCTGCCCAAACCCTGCATCGCGGCATTTACCATCGACCGCGCGGCCCAACAGCTGCCCGCCAGCAACGGCAGCAGCGGGGTGCACAATTTCACCTACATCGCTTCGGCCAACCCCCTGTTGCGCGACCTGCGCATTTTTCGCGAATTGACGCCATTCCGCAAACTGACCATTCTCAGTCATCGTCCCTATCCTGAAGCTGTCCCTGAAATAGAGCGCAATCTCAAGCAGCACCTGTCCGCCGAAGGCATCGATCTGAAGATCATAACCCTCAAAGGGCATGCCGCCCCTGCCCTCGACTCACTGCCTTCGGATACGGACGCCGTCTATATTACTCCTCTGCTGCTGTCGGCCCAAGAATTCCAGAAGCTGATCCGGGGACTGATCGCGCGCAAGCTTCCGACCTTCTCTTACCTGGGATTCGAGGAGGTCGAAAAGGGCGTTCTGGCCGGAGCCGCGCCGGCAACCGACTTTTCCCGTCTGGCGCGCCGCACCGCCTTGAACCTGCAGCGCATCCTGCTGGGCGAAGACGCGGCAGACCTGCCTGCAACCATTCCCCGGGAAGAGCAGCTGACCATCAACATGGCGACGGCCAGAGCCATAGGATTCTCCCCCAGGTGGGATATCCTTATCGAAGCGGAACAGCTCTTCACCGAACCGACCAGCGAAGTACGCCAGTGGTCTCTGGAATCGGTGGTCAAAGAAGCCGTGGCGGTCAATCTGGAATTGGCGGCCGCCGACCGCAAGGTCGCTGCCGGCCTGGAGAACATTCACAAAGCGCGGGCCGGTCTCCTTCCGCAATTGGGCCTGTCGGCATCCGGTCTTGTGATCGATTCCGACCGCGCTGCAGCAAGCTTCGGCACTCAGGCCGAAAAAAGTCTGAACGCTTCTCTGCAGTTGCAGCAGTCCCTGTACTCGGAATCCGCCTGGGCCAACCTGGATATTCAGCGCCATCAACAGACAGGACTGCAGCAAGAGTGGCGGCAGTTGCGTCTCGATGTCATACAGGAAGCGGCCACCGGCTATCTCAACGTCTTGCGCGCCAAAACCCTGCAGAAGGTACAGAAAAACAACCTGCGCGTAACCCGCTCCAACCTTGACCTGGCCCGCAATCGTCGTGAAATCGGCTTTTCCAGCCCCGCCGAAGTCTATCGATGGGAAAACCAGCTGGCCCGGGATCGACGGGCACTCATCGACGCCGATGTGGCTCGGGCCCAGGCCGAAATCGCCCTTAATCGCGTGCTGCACCGCCCCCTCGAAGAAGCCTTCGCTACGATAGGCCAGGGCCTGGACGACCCGACGCTGATTGCCAGCGATCCGCGCCTGTTCGCGCAACTGGCGACCCCCGCGGCATTTGCCCGGTTCCGCGATTTCATGGTTAACGAAGGACTTCGGGCCTCGCCCGAACTGAAGCGACTGGACGCCGCCATCGCCGCGCAGAAGCGTGCCGGGATCGCCGCTCGCAGGGCCTTCTGGGTCCCCGATCTGACCCTCCAGGCAGGCATCACCCAACTGCTTGGCGAAGAGGGAGAAGGCGTCGATTCGCCGTTTAACCGATTGAAAGGCCTGATTCCCGTCGATATTCCGGAAGCGGACGACACCAGTTGGAACGTCGGTCTCAAACTCTCCCTGCCCCTGTTTGCCGGAGGCTCCCGTTGGGCCGAACTGATTCAGACCGAACGCCAGATCGACCGCCTTGAACTGGAGCGCCAGGCCCTTGCGGCCCGTCTGGAGCAAGGCATCCGCTCCGCCCTTCAGGACAGCCGCGCGACCCATGCCGGCATCCGCTTGTCGCGGGAAGGAGCACAGGCAGCTCAAAAAAATCTCGAACTGGTCACCGATGCCTATTCGCGCGGGGTGGTTTCCATCCTCGAATTGCTCGATGCCCAGAATGCCGCACTGATCGCTGAACAGAGCGCAGCCAATGCCGTGTACGATTTTCTTCTCGACCTGATGGCCGTCCAGCGGTCCGTCGGCCAATTCGATTTTTTCCTCGGTACCGACGACCGTGAAGCATGGTTCCAACGTCTCGACCGTTTTCTGCAATCCACCCCGGCCGACCCCAAACAGCATTCCGCCAGGGAGTAACCTCTATGCCCATCCGATACCTTGCCGCCTTGTTGATCCTCCTGTCGTTGCCGGCCTGTCGCGATACCGGGCCACCGCCGGAACCGCCCTTGCGGCCGGTGCGTTCCCGTGAAGTCCAGACCGCAAGCGGCTACGTCGAACGAGCTTTTTCAGGCATAGCCAAGGCCGGACAGGAATCCCGTTTATCCTTTCGCGTACCGGGTGCCGTAGAACAGGTAGCCGTCAAGGTCGGCGACCGGGTGAAGGCCGGACAGCTGATAGCCCGCCTCGACGCCACCGATTACGAACTGCAGAAGCAGGAGGCGGAGGCCGCTCTCGCCAAGGCCAGAGCCCAGGCCCGCAATGCAGAAGCCAATTATGCCCGGGTGCGGGCCCTTTATGAAAACCGCAACGCCTCACGCAACGACCTGGATGCCGCTCGCGCCGCCAGCGAATCGGCCACCGCCGCCGTGCAGGCCAGCGAAACCCGCCTGGAACTGGCGCTTTCCCAGCTGCGTTATACCCGTCTCACCGCCCCGGCAAACGGGGCCATCGCCAGTGTCCCCGTCGAACAAGGGGAAAACGTCCCGTCCGGGAAAACCGTGGCGGTTTTGACCGCCGGCGCCATGCCGGAAGTCAACGTCGCCGTCCCGGAAAGCCTCATCGCAGGCATCGAACGGGGCAGTAAAGTTTCGGTCCGACTTGACGCCTTGCCGGAACGAACCTTCAACGCCCGCGTGACCGAGGTCGGGGTGGCAGCCACGACCTACGCCACCACTTATCCGGTTACGGTACGGCTGATGCGCGACGACAGCGCCATCCGCCCCGGTATGGCGGCGGAGGTCACCTTCCGCTTCCGGCAGCGGACCGATGGCGACAACCGTTTCGTGGTTCCACCGGAAGCGGTGGGTGAAGACCGGAAGGGGCGCTTCGTATATATCGTGGAAGCGGACGAAAATGATTTGGGCACGGTTCACAGACGAACGGTGCGCGTCGGGGAACTGACCGTCGAAGGGCTGGAGATCGTCGGCGGCCTGCAAAATGGCGACCGTATCGTAACCGCCGGCGTACCCCTCATCCAGGATGGCCAACAGGTCAAACTGCTGGAGAAGGGGGTGTCGGCTCCATGAATATTACCCGGGCGGCCCTCGACAGAACCCGCGTCACCTACGTCGCTCTGATCGTGGTGGCGCTGGCCGGATTGTTTTTTTTCAAGTCACTGCCCCGTGACGAGGATCCCGGCTTCGTGGTACGGACCGCGCAGGTTTTGACCTATTTTCCCGGTGCCGGACCCGAGCGTGTGGAACAGCTGGTCACCGACAAACTGGAAAAAATCATCCAGGAAATACCCGAAATCGATTACATCGACAGCGAATCGAAACCGGGAGTATCGGTAATTTTCGTCAATATCCTCGAAAGTTACAAAAATATGCGGCCCATCTGGGACAACCTGCGCCGCAAGGTCGATCGCGCCACCGGCGACCTCCCCGAAGAAGTGGTAGGCCCCTTCGTCAATGACGAATTCGGCGATATTTTCGGCACCATTATCGCCATCACCGGTAAGGATTTCAGTTATGCGGAACTCAAGGAAATCGCCGACGAATGCCGCAATGAACTGTTGCTCAGCGACGAAATCGCCAAGGTCGACATCCAGGGGGTACAGCAGGAGCGCATTTTTGTCGAATACAACAATGCCCGCCTGGCCGAACTGGGGCTGTCACCCCTGCTGCTCAAAGGCATCCTCGAAGCACGCAATATCATCATTCCCGGCGGTGAGATATTTACCGACAAGGAACAGATCATCCTGGAGCCGACAGGTAATTTCGATTCCGTCGAAGACCTCAGACGCACCGTCATCAACGTCCCGGGCAGCAAGGATGTCGTCTATCTCGAAGACCTCGTCAGCATTCATCGCGACTATATCGATCCTCCAAAGGCCAAAGTCCACTACGCCGGCCACCCCGCGTTGACACTGGCCATCCACCTGCGCGAGGGAGGCGATATCCTCAAACTCGGAGAAGAGGTCAAGCAGGCCCTGGTCCGCTTCCACGAGGCCTATCCCATCGGCGTCAATTTCGACCTGGTAGCCTTTCAGCCGAAGCATGTCGAACGCAAGGTCAACGAATTCGTCAACAACCTGCTTCAGGCTATTGGTATCGTGCTGGTGGTCATGCTGGTCTTCCTCGGACTACGCACCGGCCTGGTGGTGGCGAGCCTGATTCCCATGACGATGATCATGTCGTTGATGGTCATGGGGTTTTTCAACATCGGCATCGATCAGATGTCTTTGGCCTCGCTGATCATTGCCCTGGGCATGCTGGTCGACAATGCCATCGTCATGAGCGAATCGATCATGGTACAGATGGCCGAAGGCAAACCGGCCCGGCAGGCTGCCATCGATTCGGCCCAGGAACTCAAAATCCCCCTGCTGACATCATCGTTGACCACCGCCGCGGCTTTTTTACCGATTTTCCTGGCCAAATCCACCACCGGCGAATATACCGCGCCGCTGTTCAAGGTGGTCACCATCACTCTGCTCTGCTCCTGGTTGCTGTCCCTGACCATGACCCCCTTGCTGTGCACCCATTTCCTGCATCCCGACAGCAAAGCCGGATCGGTCGATTTCCAGACCCGTTTCTATCGCGTTTATCGCCGCGTATTGCTGGGTTTGCTTCGTCATCCCTGGTTGAGTATGACGGGCATCGTCACATTGTTCGTCATCGCCATGCTGGGCATGAAAATGGTGCCCAAGACCTTTTTCCCGCCCAACGATAAGGCCATTTTCTACGCCGAATTGCGCCTGCCCACAGGCACGCCCCTCAAACGAACCGAAACGGTGGTGCAGCAGATCGAGGATTTCATGCGTGCCGAGCTGGTATCCGGAGAAGGGAAAGAAGGGGTCACCGACTGGGTCGCCTTTATCGGCGAAGGCGCGCCGCGTTTCATGCTTCCCTACAAACCGGAACCACCCAGCCCGGAATACGCCTATGTGCTGATTAACGGCACGTCGCGCCGTCACAATCTCGATGTCTCCATGCCGCGCCTGAAGGTTTTCTGCCAGAGTCGCTTTCCCGACCTCAACCCGCGCATCCGCCCGCTCAATCTCGGCCCGCCGGTGGACAACCCGGTGGAAATCCGCCTCTCCGGAAAAGACAGCGACAAACTGTTCGCCATGGCCGACAAGGTCAAGGAACGCCTCGCCGACATGCCGGGCGTCCTCAACATCACCGATGACTGGGGCGCCCGCACCAAGAAGCTGGTAGTGCGTGTCAACCAGCCCCGCGCCCTGCGCGCCGGGCTGACCAGCCGGGACGTGGCGGTATCGCTGCAGACCATCCTCAGCGGCATCACCACCACCGAATACCGGGAGGGGGACGAGGTCATACCGGTGACCCTGCGTTCCACGGCCGCCGACCGTCAGGATTTCAGCAAACTCGAAACCTACAATATTTATGTGCAGCGCACCGGGCAATCCGTCCCCCTGAAACAGGTGGCCGACATCGAAATCGCCTGGCAACCGGCCAAAATTCTGCGCCGCGACCGGCGCCGCACAATCACCGTCGAAGCGAGTCTCGGACCCGACGGCAACGCCATCGCCATCGCCCGACAAATGGATGACTGGTTGCAGGCCCAGCAGAAAAAATGGCCCTTCGGCTACAAATACGAAATGGGAGGCGAACTGGAGACTTCGGGCAAGGCCAACGATTCCATCAATGTCAACCTGCCCATTACCGGTCTGATCGTGCTGCTGCTGCTGGTGGGGCAGTTCAATTCCCTGCGTCGCCCTCTGATCATTTTGCTGACCATCCCTCTGGGCATGATCGGCGTGACCGCCGGCCTGCTGCTGACCGGCAGCTATTTCGGCTTCATGACGCTGTTGGGGGTGGTGTCGCTGGCCGGCATCGTCATCAACAACGCCATCGTGCTCATCGACCGCATCAATATCGAAATCGATCAGAACGGGCTGCCGCCGGACCGGGCCATAGTCGAATCGGCCATGCGCCGCCTGCGTCCCATCCTGCTGACCACCGCCACCACGATCGGCGGTCTGCTGCCCCTCTGGCTCGGTGGCGGTCCCCTGTGGGAGCCGATGGCCATCGCCATCATTTTCGGCCTGATGTTCGCCACCGTGCTGACCCTCGGCGTGGTGCCGGTGCTTTACAGTCTTTTTTTCAGGGTGAAATTCGGGGAAGTGAAACAATAAAGGGAAAAAGCAAAAGTCTTATCTCGCACAAAGCCACGGAGGCACGGAGAAACGCCGTCCCCATAAACTACGGAAAAATTTTACAGGGATAGACATTATCCATGGAAGCAAACCCGGACTTTTTAGGTTAGAACTTAATCTTGAATATCTTGATCACCCCTGCCCGTTGTAGTTTCATCATTTTTAGGCATTCTTCGTGTTATCCGTGTCTCCGTGCGAGAATCAAGCGGTTTTTATAGTTTTTCAACGACGTCCTGCTAGTGCGATTCCTTCCAACTGCAACAACGCCCGTTTTTTCTCCAGCCCTCCGGCATAGCCGGTGAGACTGCCGTCGGCGCCGATCACCCGGTGGCACGGGATTAAAATGGCTATCGGGTTGCGTCCGACCGCGCCGCCCACCGCCTGTGCCGACATATGGGGTCTGCCCATTTCTTCAGCGACCTTCCGCGCGATCTCCCCGTAAGTGATGGTGGCTCCGCGGGGTATCCGCAGCAAAATCTTCCATACGGCCTTTTGAAAAGGGGTTCCCCTGGGAGCGAGGGGCAAGTCGGGCTCACTGTCCATCCCGGAAAAATACCCTTTAAGCCAGAATTGCAAAGCAACCAGCAAGGGAGCATCGGGCTGCCTCAGCCAGTCTTTCGCGTCGGCGGGAAAGTGTTTCTGACCGAGGAAACTCAGGATCGCAAGCCTGCCGTCTTTGGCAGCCGCGATCATGGTCCCCAGCGGCGTGTCGATATGGGTATAAATCATGAACAAACCTCTCTTGTTGATGCTTTCGCAAAAACATCAAATGGGATGGCTAAGCAAAAAGCGCCAAATGCAAGGCGCGCGATGGTCGAGACATGAGGCTCCTCGTTTTTATGATAACCTCGACTCCCCTACCCGGTCACCTCCTGTTTCGCGGGAATCGCCATCATGCTCCTGCATTTTTTTGAATACAGCCTTTTCAGCATGTCCCGGCTTGACATCCCCCCCCCATGCGTTATCAAGCATAGAGTGGTCCTTCGTCAATCCATCTCTCATCGAAAGGAAATCGACATGCCTGAATTCGCCAAACCCTTTGCCGGCAACGCCTGTGACCGTCTGTTGACCAAACAGGAACTGATACGGGCGATCCGTTACATGGTTGCCGCAGAATACGAAGCGGTGCAGCTCTACATGCAACTTGCCGAATCGACCGACGACAAGCTGGCCATCGAGGTACTCAAGGATATCGCCGATGAGGAAAGGGTGCACGCAGGCGAGTTTTTACGCTTGCTCAAGCATCTGGCCCCGGAAGAAGAAGAAATGTACGAAGAAGGCTATGAAGAGGTTGAAGAAATGATGGAAAAACTCGGCCTCAAATAGCTTTACTTTTCATGTTCCCGCCCGGCCCGGTCCTTTGCACCGCCGAGAGCCTCAAAACCTGAAATAATATCGAACAGTTCCTCGGTGATCACGGTCTGGCGCAAGGCATGATAGCGTGCCTGCAGATCGGACTGGAGTTCTTCGATGTTTTTTTCGGCACGTTGCATGGCAGCCAGCCGGGCGGCGTTTTCCGCAGCAAGAGAGGTCGCAAAACCGCGAAACAGGGTGACGAACAGGTATTCGCTGATCAAGGCAGGGAAAGACAGCTCCCAGGGGGCGGCGATCATGGGCAGACAATGTCCCGGCCACTTGCGTCCGGCCATCTCCCGCAGCCATCGTTCATCGGGCGGCAACAGCAATTCGTACTGCTGGTCATAGGCAGCCCCGGTCAGAGGCTTGTTGTGAAACAGCAGCAAGCGGCAATTCCCCTGCCTGCGGCGCTGCTCGAACCGCACCAGCACCTCCTGCACGCTTGCGGTGATACTTTGTACCGAACTCGGCAGGGTGAAGAATTCCTCGACCTTGCCGAAGCGTTCCTCAACTCCGCCTGCGACTTTTTCTCCCGCCACCCAGCACTTTACCTCCCCCTTGATCTCGGCATCGCGCTGCAGCCAGCTGGCGGCAAATTCGAGCACAGCTTCATTGAAACGCCCCGCCATACCCTGGTCGGATCCGAGAATCAGGGCGACGGTATCCCCGATGGGGCCGGTGCGCCCGGCCGGCGGATGATCCCGCAGCACGGCATGCAGCCCCAGTTCCACCGCGTCATAATAACCGTCGAGAGCGCGCACCGCATTCTCGTATTGACGGATGCTGACGGCCGCCAGGGCTTTCATGGTCCGCACCACCATGTGCAGATCGGCGGCACTTTTGATTTTACGTTGCAGCTCCTGCAGTGCCGGCATTCTTTTCCTCTTCGGCTTCGGTAAACGGCCGTACCACGCGAAGGGATATCTGCCGCATGGCATCCAGATCTTCGGCCGACAGGCTTGCGCCCTCCAGAATCTTCTCCTCGATTTCGGGCAGTTCGGCTACCGCCGCGCAGATCGCTTCCTCGGCCTCCTTCAGAACCTCTTCGTCGACGGCATCGAAAACTCCGCTGTTCAAGGCATGCAGAACCAGCACCTGCTGCGGCGCGGTCCGCGGACTGTACTGACTCTGCTTGAGAACGGCCCGCACCCGCCGGCCTCTATGCAGAACCTGACGGGTTTCTTCGTCCAAACGGGTTCCGAATCGCGCGAAAGCTTCGAGTTCCTCGAACTGGGCATAGGTGAGACGCAAATCCCCCGCGACCGCCCGATAGGCGGCCAACTGGGTTTTTCCGCCCACGCGGGAAACCGAGGTGCCGACGTCGATGGCGGGCAGCAGCCCCTTCTGGAACAGGTCGGGCGACAGATCAATCTGGCCGTCGGTAATGGAAATCAGGTTGGTCGGAATGTAGGCCGAAAGGTTCTGCGCCTCGGTCTCGATAATCGGCAGAGCGGTCAGACTGCCGCCGCCGCGGGGTTCGCTGAGATGAGTGGCCCGCTCCAGCAACCGCGAATGCACGTAAAAGATGTCGCCGGGGAACGCCTCCCGCCCCGGGGGCCGCCGCAACAGCAGGGAAATTTCGCGATAGGCGCGGGCATGGCGCGTCAGGTCGTCGTAAACGATCAGGACATCGCGACCATGCTCCATGAAGTGCTCCGCCATGCTGGTGGCTGCGTAAGGGGCGATGTACTGCAATCCCGGAGGGGCATCGCCTTCGGCCACGACGACGACGGTATAATCGAGAGCCCCGCAGTTGCGCAGTTCGGCCACCACTCCCGCAACACTGGCGGCGCGCTGCCCGATAGCACAATAGATGCAGAGAACGTCCTGGTCCTTCTGGTTGATGATGGTGTCGATGGCAATGGCGGTTTTGCCGGTCTGCCGATCGCCGAGAATAAGTTCACGCTGCCCGCGACCTATGGGGATCAGGGCGTCGATGACCTTGATCCCGGTCATCAGCGGCTGGGTCACCGGCAACCGATCCATAATCGGCGGTACGGGGCGTTCCACCGGCAGACGGCGTTGAAAGGTTGCCGGTTTGCCGCCGTCCAGACTGCGGCCTACCGGATCGACAACCCTCCCGACCAATCCGTCACCGACCGGGACATCGAATACCCGGCCGGTGCGGCGCACCTCGTCGCCGGCCTGCAGATGGGTGTAATCGCCGAACAGCACCACCCCCACCTGATCTTCGTCGACATCGAGCGCCAGCCCGAGAAGTCCCCCCGGAAAGGCCAGCAGTTCCTCGTAGCGCACCCCCGGCAATCCGCCGACCCGTGCAATCCCCTTGCCGACATATTGCACCCAACCGACATGCTGCACCGCCAGCACGGGTGAAAAACTCTCCAGCGCCTGATCGAGGGCGTCAAAAGCGTCCTCAAGTACTTTGGTCACGGAAGAAGCCGCGTCATTCATGTGCCAGCCTCCGAAGGAGAGGCGGTCTGGCCGTCGTAGAGAGTGGCCACATCCTGCTCCAGTTGTTCGAAATAGCTGTCGACTCCCCAGGAGAGTTTAAGGCCGCCAACCATCAGTTCGATGCCGAGAGGCATGACCGCCTGATCCTGATAGTGCATCTCCACCTTTTCCCCCAGAGCCTGTCGCACCCCGCGGGCCAGGTGTTCGCGCAACTCATCCGGCAGAGGAAAGGGACTGCGCACCGTAACCCCCCGATCGCGGGCCGCCAACGCGATCTTTTCCCGCTCCTCGCGCTCAAGTCCTTCCAAGCGCTCGTTGAACCGCGTCACCATCAATTCTTCCAGTTGGACATTGGCCAGATCCCCGAGCGATTTGCGGGCGATTTTCAGCATCTCGCTACCGACCCGCTTTTTCAGCTCGGTAAAAAACGAGTCCCGCTCCGCGCGGATGGCATCGGTCCAGGCGCGCCTCACCTCGGCGGCTTCATCCTTGGCGGCGGCAAGCAATTTGCGACGCTGTTCTTCGACCTCTTCCTCCACCTGGCGCAACTTGACTCCCCGCGCTTCCTCCAGTTCCTCCAGCAGGCCGCGATACTGCTCTTCCAGGGACCGGGCTTCGATCCGCTTGCTTTCGGCATCGGCAAAACAGCCCGCCAGGCGCTCTTCGCGGCGATCCATGGCGCGCAAAATCGGACCGTACAAAAACCGTTTCAGCAAAGCCACCAGGATCAGGAAATTGACCACCTGGGCAGTGACGGTGAACCAGTCGATGAGCACGGCTCAGCCTCCTTCTCCCGCCCTGGCCAGAAAGAAGCGCCAGAAAGGGTTTGCGAAGATGAGAATCATGGAAACCACGAAACAATAGATTGCCGTGGATTCGACCATGGCCAAGCCGACAAACAGAGTGCGGGTTATGGTATTGGCCTCATCCGGCTGCTGGGCCAGGGCCGCCAGAGCCTGGGCCAGAGCCCGCCCCTCGCCGAGAGCGGGACCGATGGCACCGATACCGATACAGAGTCCCGCCGACATGATGGACGCCACAGCCACCCATCCGAGATAGTCCATACAAAACTCCTTTCTTGAAATTCCGAGGCCCGAGGAAATCGTCGTCGTACCTTACCCGCTGCCGTCAAGTATTTTCATGCCAAGGCCGAGCCGGGGTATCCACAGCCTTTAACCTTTGGCCTCGGGCCTTGAACCTCACGCCTCCGCCTTTTCCTCTCGCTGTTTTTCCATCTGCGCTGCCGCGGCGATATATACCGCCGCCAGAACCGCGAAGATATACGCTTGAATCACCCCGGTGATCAGCCCGAGCAGCTGCATCAGAACGGGGAAGAAAAAGGGCGCGATGGACAGCAGGATGCCGGCGATCATGCTGCCGCTCATGACGTTGCCGAACAGCCGCACTGCCAGGGCCAGGGTTCGGGAGAGCTCGCCCATGACATTGAAAGGCAGCATGAAAACTGACGGTTTTATATACAGCCGCAGATAACCGACGAGTCCGCGCCTCTGAATGCCCCACATGGGAACGGACAAAAACACGCAGATGGCCAGCGCGGTTGTGGTCGACAAAGAACCGGTAGGCGCCACGTACCCGGGAATCACGGACAGGATGTTGGAGAACAGCACAAACAGAAACAGGCTGCCGAGAAACGGCAGAAATTCCCGCGGCGGCGCCAATCCCATGTCATGGATCTGCTCTTCCATGCCGGAGACCAGCACTTCCAGCAGATTCTGCCAGCGCGACAGCCCCCCCGCGTCGGCAAGTTTCCGGGTCACCAGCCATGCGCCCAGCACCAGCAGCGCCATGTTCATCCAGGTGATGGCGATGGTGGCATTGATCTTGAGGCCATGCCATTGCCAGTAGATGAAGATGTCAGGAGTGATTTCCATAAACGCCGATCCTCAATACTCTGAACATGCTGTCGTATATCGCGAAAGGACACCGCGGGGTTGCGCCCCCACAGGCCGCCTGCGGCGGTTTTCCTCCACTGCGCAACCGCCGGGCAGGGTGAGAAGATCGCAGACCGCAAAAATGCATATACCAATCACGAATCACCAGTCACCAAACACTGGCCTTTCCGGTTTTCGCGTCCCGCGTCCCGCGTCCCGCGAGCCTTACACCTTTGGCCGTTGGCCTCGAACCTATCCTCCCCGCCCAAAGCGCGAGCGCAACCAACCCAGCCGCGCGATCAGGAATCCGCCCATGGCCGTCAGCATGGCCAGCGCTCCCCAGCCGGACAAAAGGAAAAAAACCCACAGCACCACCAGCAGCCGGATCACGAAACTGACCGCCAGCAACAATCGCGGCGAGGTGGACCGTCCCACCTGCTTCACCGTCAGATACAGGCCGGCGAAATACCCCCCGCCCAGCACCAACCCCGCCAACAGCGCTATAGCCAGGCGGCTGAGTTCAGTCGGTATCATTCTCGTCCTCCTTGGGGAGCTCGCGTCGCTCGGCTTCGATGTCCCTGCGCTCGCGACTGACCCAGAACCAGGCATTGACACAGCCGAGTCCCACGCCGATGACCAGCAGCATCAAAGTCCAGGAATAGGGTCCGGCGTGATGCGCATCGATCCATACGCCCAAAGCGGTAAGCACCACCGCCGGGATAGCCACGGACCAGCCTACCAGACCGAACATGCCGAGGCCGAACCAGGCATTGTGGTCCCGTTGCCCCCTGGCGCGCAGTTTGCGGGCCTGCTTGGCGGCCAGCAATCGTCGCAATTCCTCGCGCGATTTTTCGCCGGGGCGTTGTGGTTTTTGCTTGTCTTCGGTCATGACAACTCCATGAAACGTCGTAAAAAATCCGATTCCAGGCGAGCCACCGCACTGCGCACTACCCGTTCCTGTTCATCGAGAGCACGAAATCGAAAATGCACCACCTCGAGCAGATCCTCCAACTCTTCGCCGGCAACGGCGTTGCGCACGGCCACCGATACCAGTGCACCGCGTTTGACCAACAAACCGCGATCCAGGGCGAGATAGCGCCCCGCCCCTTCCGCCGTCTCGTAATACAACAGGCCCGGCACCAGAGCCGAGACCAGATCGACGTGCCGCGGCTTGAGGCAGAAAGAACCCTTCAGCCCCTCGGCCACCACCTTTTCCACCTTACAGTCAATCACGCGTTCCGCAGGGGTTTGAAGCGTAAGTCTCATGCCTGCCCTTCTTCCTTTTCGGCCGTTTCCGCTTTTTTGCGACGCCGACGCGCTTCCTCGATATCGCCGATCATGTAGAGGATTTTTTCGGGATCATCGGAGAATTCGTCGTTGAGAATCGCTTCACAGCCATCGAGCGCCGCATCGAGCGCAACCGTCCTCCCCTCCATGCCTGTAAACTGCTCGGTGGTGAAAAACGGCTGTGTCAGAAACCGTTCCAGACGGCGGGCCTGATAGACGATGCGACGGTCCTCCCGCGACAGTTCCTCAAGCCCCAGCATGGCAATGATATCCTTGAGTTCCTCGTAGGTTGCCAGAACCCTGCGAACCTCCTGGGCCAGATGGTAATGGCGCTGGCCGACGATGCGCGGATTGAGCATGTTGGAAGTCGAAGCGAGGGGATCGATGGCCGGATAGAGGCCCTCGCTGGCGCGCCGGCGAGAAAGCACGATGGAGGCGGACAGATGAGAAAAGGTATGCACCGCCGCCGGATCGGTAAAATCGTCGGCCGGCACATATACCGCCTGAATGGAGGTGATGGCAGCCTGCCTGGTACTCGATATGCGTTCCTGCAATTCCGCCAGTTCGGTGCCCATGGTCGGCTGGTACCCGAGTCGCGAGGGCATCAACCCCAGCAAACCCGAAATCTCCATGCCGGCCTGGATGAAGCGAAAAATATTGTCGATCAACAGCAGCACATCCCGCCCCTGATCGTCACGGAAATACTCCGCCATGGTGAGCGCGGTCAATCCCACGCGAAAACGCGCGCCAGGCGGCTCGTTCATCTGCCCGAAAACCATCACCGTATTGTCGAGCACGCCGGCCTCGCGCATCTCTCGGTACAACTCCTCCCCTTCCCGGCACCGTTCACCGATACCGCAAAACAACGATACCCCCTCATGCTGTCCGACCATGTTGTGGATAAGCTCGGTGATCAAAACGGTCTTGCCGACCCCGGCGCCGCCGAAAAGGCCGGCCTTGCCGCCCCGCTCCAGCGGCGCCAGCACGTCTATGGCTTTGATCCCGGTGATGAACACTTCGGTCTTGGATGATCGTTCCGACAGGCCGGCCGGTTTGGTCAAAACCGAGCGCCACCGGCACCCCTCCGGCGGGTCTCGTCGGTCGATGGGCTGGCCGAAGACATTGAACATCCTCCCCAGAATCTCCCGCCCGACCGGGGCCTGCAATGGCGATCCGCTGTCCCTGACGACATCCCCGCAGGCGAGCCCCTGGGTGGGCGTCAGGGCATTGCCGCGCACATGCCTGCTGTCGAGATGCAGCATGATCTCCACCACGATCTCATCCTCCGAACCTGCCAGCAGCAAAGAATGAAGCGGCGGCAATCCATTATCGAACCGGGCCTCGACGACTCCGCCGTGCACAGCCACTACGACTCCTGTTCGGACAGCCTGCTCATTCATCTCGGTTCCCCCCGCGAAAAGCAATATAAGAGAATTCTACCAAATTATTTTCTCCCGTCGCGCTGTCCGTCTCTTCCGCGACCGAAGCTTTCACGAAGGAGACAGGAGAAACCTCGACTGAATGAATAAGCGGCAACCGTTGATGCAGCCTGTTTTTAAAAGGATGGCAAAGCGATCGGTAAATGCTAGAATTGGCCCATCTTAAACTTGATCCTTTTGCAAAAAACATCAAATGGGATGGCTAAGCAAAAAGCGTCAAATGCAAGGCGCGCGATGGGTCGAGCCATGAGGCGTACTTAGGTACGTCGAAGCAGCGAGGCCATCGCAGCATCGCCGCAGTTGGCAAATTTTGCGACGCCATCAAACTTGGCCGCACTGTATTCAGAGGTGATATATGAAACGCTTGCTGACCGGGTGTTTGGTACTGCTATTGTTATCCTTGTCCTTGGCGACGCGGGCTGAAACAGAGCCTCCCGCAACGGCATCCGAAGCAACCGCTCCACTGCCGGGAATCGCGGAAGTCTATCCTCGTCTGGCAAAACTGAAGGAGGAAAAAACCGCGCTGGAAACCCAGCTCGACCAACGTGCCGATCTCCGATCCCTGAACCAGGCGCTGGCGAACCTGAAAACCTGGGAAAAAGACTGGGCTCAACGTGAGAACCGGCTCGGCACCATGGGGGAATGGCCCCTGGAGACCTTGCAGCAGACCAGGGCCGGCTTGCTGACGCACAAGGACAAATCGGACCAACTGCTGAATGAAATCTATACGCGCCTCGAAAAAATCGATGCCTGGCGCAACGACTGGAAGGAAAAAAAAGGCTTCTGGCAGCAATGGCGAAAAGCCCTTCCGGCAGAAAGTCCTCTTGCTCCCCCCGAGGTTTTCAGCCAGGCCAGGCAAACCATCGAGCAGGCCCTTGCTCGACTCGAAAAGCAGGTTCCTCCGTTACTCAACCTGCAACAGGAAATCACCGACCTTCAAGTATCCCTCTCCAATCAAATCGGAGAGATCGAGCAGGTACTGGCTTCACGGAAAAACCAGCTTCTGAAAAAAAACCAACCTCCCTTTTTCAGCTCGGAGTTTTATCGACAATTCCAACCAGGCATGTTCACTGGTTTTGAAAACAGTCTTTCCAGGCTCGATTTTTTTCATGACCGGTTCTGGAGACATCGTGGAGGGCTGGTCGTATTACACCTGCTGTTGACCGTCCTTATCGTCGGCCTGCTGCGTTCACGCAGCAAACGCTGCGAAGACAGGTCCGGACGGCACTTCACCATGCGTCACCCACTGGCTACCGGCCTGTTTCTATCGACCATAGCGCTTGCGCCTCTCTACAGCCATGCGCCTCCAGGCCTGTTGCTGGGGTTATCCGCCCTGGCCGTATTTTCCGCCGTGCCGCTGATGGTGGAGCTGTTTCATCAGCCCTTGCAGCAATGGGTGATCCGACTGCTGGCCTATACCTACCTTTTATCCAGGCTCGTCGAAGCCCTTGCGCTGCCCACCCCGCTTCACGCGCTCTACCTGGCCGGTCTGTGTCTCGCCGGCATACTTCTTCTGCGGTGGGTTGCAGCCCGGTCCCTGCGCACCAGAAAAGAAGAACAGCGCCGCTTTCGAATCCTTCTGATAGGTGGAATGATACTGCTCGGCATGGCCTTCATCGCCCAGGCCGGCGGATACGGAATCCTGGCCGAGCATCTTCTGCAGTCGGGCCTGAAAACGGTTTTCGCCTGTCTGCTCGCCAGTTTGGCGCTGCACCTTCTGCATACCGGCCTGCTGGCTCTTGCAAAACTCCCGGGATTCAAAAAGCAACAGTTTTTCCGCCGTCATGGGCAGGAACTGCTGACGCGCGCCTGGCAACTCGTTCCGATCATCGTATACACCCATGTCGCCCTTTACCTGATGGTGACATGGCGCATGTTCGACAGCATCGGTGAAGCCTGGCATGCCATCGTTTCGGCGGGATTCACCTTCGGCGACAGAACCATATCGGTCCAGATGTTGCTGATCGCCCTTGCGGCGCTGTATGTCACAATTCTTTTGTCCAGGCTGTTGCGCAAACTGCTGGAAGAGGAAGTCTTTCCCCGCCGGCAGATGGATCGCGGCGTTCGCGATTCTATTAATAAACTGCTGCACTATGCCATTCTCGCCCTAGGCGTCCTTATGGCTCTGAGCCTGGCCGGTATCGACCTGAAAAATTTCGCAGTCCTGGCGGGCGCTCTCGGTATCGGCATTGGGTTCGGTCTGCAGAATATCGTCAACAACTTCGTCAGCGGCCTGATCCTTTTGTTCGAACGCCCCATCAAAGTCGGAGATATGATCGTCTTGGACGGAGAATGGGGCACGGTAGGCAAAATCGGGCTTCGCTCCACCACCGTCGAAACCTTCGACGAGTCTGAAGTCATCGTCCCGAATTCGATTCTGGTCTCCGAAAAAGTCACCAACTGGACCCTGTCGAGCGAACAGAGTCGCATTGTGGTACCGGTAGGCGTAGCCTACGGCAGCGATCTCGAAAAGGTGCTGCGCATCCTGTACGAAGCGGCAAACCAGCACCCGCAAGTCCTGGATACGCCTCCACCTTCGGCCATTTTTACCGCCTTTGGCAACAGTTCCCTCGATTTCGAACTTCGGGTCTGGACAAGCTCCGTCTCCAACCGCCTGATTATCAAAAACGATCTGCTGCTGTATATCGATCGCCGGTTCCGAGAAGAAAACGTCGAAATCCCCTTCCCGCAGCGGGACCTTCACCTGCGCTCCATCGAAGATGCGCTGCTCGACAAATGGCCTGCCCGGAGCGGAGCCGTGACGCCGACGAACGCAAGCTGACGACGGATAACAACCCGTTCGCTTTTCGGCCCGAGCGGTCATCCAAAAAACCGAGCAAGACCTTGAGCTGCCGGGGCAAACATGGTATTTTGGAGCGATTTCTTCACTTGTCAAATGTTCGTCTGGATAGGCTGGATGGACTCCGAGTGAGTTTCCATGAGGGACTGGGGATTTGCCTTTCCACAGTCTGCAGGCTGACGCCGGGATTGCGAAAAAAAACCGTTTTCGAATGGGAACTACATAATCAGGAGGATAACCCGTATGGATAATTGCAAGCGCGCCATGATTCTCGGTACCGGCCGCGCCATCCCCGAGAAGGTCCTGACCAACGCCGACCTGGAAAAGATGGTCGATACCAACGATGCCTGGATTGTCGAACGATCCGGCATCCGCACCCGGCACATCGTCGAACCCGGCACACCTCTGTCCAGCCTTGCAGCCGAAGCCGGCAAAAAAGCTCTCGAGGATGCCGGCCTCTCCGCCAAAGATGTCGATCTGATTATCCTTGGCACGGTGACCGGAGACATGAAGTTTCCCGCCACCGCCTGTTTTGTTCAGACCCTCATAGGCGCGGACAATGCCGCCGCCTTCGACCTCAGCGCCGCCTGCTCCGGATTCCTCTACGGCCTGCAGTTGGCCGACAGCCTGATCCGCACCGGAATCCACCAACGCATCCTGGTTATCGGCGGTGAAATCCTCACTTCCATGGTCAACTGGGAAGATCGCAATACCTGCGTACTCTTCGGCGACGGCGCCGGCGCCGTGGTGTTGGGCCCCACACAGCAGGACCGCGGCATACTTGCCACCGATATCGGAGCCAACGGCAATTTCAGCAATCTTCTCTACAATCCGGGGTGCGGCTCCCTGAATATGCCTACACCCGAAAATGCCCGCGACAAACTGCACACGCTGCGCATGGAAGGTCGGGAAGTTTTCCGCCATGCGGTCGTCTGCATGAGCAGAACCATGAAAAAATCTCTCAAGGCTTCAGGGCTGGCTACCGAAGACCTTGAACTGGTCATATCCCACCAGGCCAACCTGCGCATCATCGAAGCCCTCGGCAAACGACTGAAACTGACCGAGAAACAGACCTACGTCAATGTCGATCGCTACGGCAACACATCAGCCGCGTCCATCCCCATCGCTCTGGACGAAGCCCGTCGCGACGGGCGTGTCAAGGAAGGCGACCTTGTCGGTCTCGTCACCTTCGGTGCCGGCTTCACCTGGGGATCCAGCATCATTCGGCTGTAGCTCGGCGCTGAATACTCTTCCGTTTCGATTTCATAATAGACCCGAATATAAAAAGCCGGGAGCGCGTCGCGCTCCCGGCTTTTTTTTCAGCGTCAAACTGCAATCAGAAGGGCAGATTGTAGTTCCCCATCAGAGCATAGCCAGGATAAATCAGGCATATCAACGCCAGGATGATCAGCATCCAGCCCACAACCTTGCCGGAGAGCTTACCATAGCTGTTGAGGAATACGGCCAAGCAAAGAATGACAAAAGTAAGGAACATGAAGGCCAGATATCCTGCCCCGATGATCACGGCCGAGAACAAACAGACGATCGCAACTGTGATAGCACCCCAACCCACGGTACGCATATCCGTCACACCGGTCAGCAATGCATGAGCCACTTGCAGATACAAAATACCGAACACGAGCAACGCCGCTGCAGTCAGCAGATCGCCCTGCATCCCTTGAAAAAAACCACCGATGATCGTCAGGATTCCGACCACCGAGGTTACAAAGCCGCTTGACTTGGCTTCTCCCTGCCCCAGAAAAAGCATTCCCAGGGGAATCCACATAATGCTGATCATTACCAGTAATGCAGGTGTCATCGCATAATCCTCCAGTTAAATTTGATACTTCTTCCTTTGTTACTACCCACCTCGGGTATCACGAAAATGCCCACAGCCACTCAAGCCGCACTATGGTTAACTGTCCGTTCCTGATTGCCAACCTCCCGATGCAGCGGGAAAAACCGGTGACAATCGGAACATGCCCCCCTACCCAAAGCGCATAAGATCAGTTCGAGCGCAACGTTGCCTGGCTACAGACGCCATAGAATGATTACTCCTCAACAGGAAAAAAGCGAGTGTAACGCTTTTTCAAACAGGATTAACAACGCAAACATATAAAATCATGAGGCACTATCCAGAATTTTTATTCAATTTGCAAAAAGCAAAAACTCCGACCAAAGGAATTTAAACCGCTGTTTTAGTTTACGCAATTTCAATGCCACACACCTCCCATCCAAAAGAAGCCCCTATCAGGCCACCCCAAAGACCGCCACACTGACACTCCTCCAAAAAAAAACGGAACAAAGTGCGCCATCCTGGATCCATTTGTTCCAACAAGGCTCTCTCAATTAAATCGGGGCAGAGATTCTCACCCCCCCCTCTTCCGAAACTCTTCAAACAGGGAGATAATAGCACAGTGTTCAAATTTGTCTTGTTCTCGCCAAAAAACTAACGAAACACCGTATTATACTGTCAGCCTCGGCAATCAGACATGGCCTGATCGCTCAGCGGACAAGGCAGCTATTTCGCATTGGCCTGACCGGAAGCCTATGTTATAGTTGCTGCACCTGAATAGTCTCCGAGAGAGGATGGTTTCTCGAATGAAAAAATGCCTTTTGCTGCTGTTACCGGCTGCTGTCATTTTCGGTTGCGCTATGATGGGCGCATGGAAAGCAATCCCACCCCCGGGCGGCTGCGACCAGTGTCACAGCCTTCCGATCAGTGCCAATTGGGAACTGCGAGCCACGGCCGTCACCCTGGCAGATGAGTATGGTCGAGAGCCCTGGCAGAAGGAAACCTCGGTACTGCCGCCTGAGACGCCCCCGATTCAGCAGCAGAAAGTGGAAGGGGAACCCTGTTTCCGCTGCCACAAAGGCCCCAGCCGGGCGCACGCGAAACGTCTCGGTCGTTATCATCACTGACCCGCTCAGTCCGGGACCCTGGCTTACAAAGTCAGGGTCCTTTCGTTTCCGGGCGCGTCCGCGCAACCGAAACCGGAGAGTGATTCGCCATGTTCCGTCATACCAAGATCATCGCCACCCTCGGACCGGCCTGCGACTCGCGTGAATCGATCGAACGGTTGATGCTGGCGGGCGCCAACCTTTTCCGGCTCAATTTTTCCCATGGAGATCGACAGAACAAAGCCCTGCAGGTGCAACATATCCGCGACCTGGCCACGCAGCACCAGGTGCCGCTGGGTATCCTGGGAGACCTGCAGGGCCCCAAAATCCGCACCGGAAAGATGCGTGGCGGCGCTGTAAACCTGGAAACCGGCGCCACGGTGACCCTGACCTCGGACCTGATTGAAGGCGATGCCGCGCGCATCCCGGTGAACTACGCAAGCCTGTCGGAAGAGGTCGCCCCCGGCGACCGGATTCTGCTGGATGACGGCCTGCTGGAACTCGAAGTCCTGGTTTCGGAACCGCCGGATGTACGGTGCCGCATCCTTACCGGAGGGGTTCTCAAGAACCGCAAGGGAGTCAACCTCCCCGGGGCCGCCCTGTCGGTGCCGTCTCTGACCGACAAGGACCTCGAGGACGCAGACTTTGCGATACGGCAGGGGATTGACTACCTCGCCTTATCTTTCGTGCGCCGGGCAGACGACGTGCGGCAGTTGAAAACCCTGCTGCAGGAACAGAACAGCGCCATTCCGGTCATCGCCAAGATCGAAAAGCCCCAGGCGGTGGAAAACTTCGATGCCATCCTGGAGGAAGCCGATGCCGTCATGGTGGCGCGCGGAGACCTGGGAGTGGAAATGCCTCCGGAACGGGTCCCCCTGATCCAGAAACAGATCATCCGGCGCTGCCACGATGCCGGCAAACCGGTGATCACCGCGACGCAGATGCTCGAAAGCATGATCCACAACCCGCGCCCGACGCGGGCCGAAACCTCGGATGTGGCCAACGCCATCCTCGACGGCACCGACGCGGTCATGCTTTCGGGAGAAACCGCCACCGGCAGCTACCCGGTCGAAGCCGTGACCCTCATGGATCGGGTGGCGCGCAGCGTGGAAAGCGACACTCTGCTGAAACAGCAGCTGTTTTACAGTTTTCCAGCTCTCCAGGAAGGACCGCGAAAGCTGTCCGACGCCATCGGCGAAGCAGCCTGCCGCACGGCGATGAACGTCGGTGCGGCGGCGATCCTGGCGTTTACCCAAACCGGTTCGACAGCCGCCATGGTTTCGCGGTTTCGTCCGGAAATCCCCATTTATGCCGTAACGCCCAGTCGGGACGTGCGACGGCGGCTATCGCTGTATGCGGGAGTCCAGTCGATTCGCGTCGACTTTACCGGCGATACGGAATCCCAGATTCACTCGGTGGAGGAAGCGGTGCTTAAGGCAGGAGTATTGAAAAAAGGCGATATCGTCATCATTACCATGGGCAGCCCGGTAGCAGCCTACGGCACAACCAACCTGATGAAGGTGCACCGTCTGGGCACCGGCGAATTTTACGAAATCAACTGATCGCTCTCCGAAGGCGATCCCGAACGGTTTTTCCAGCAAGGGATACATCCATGAGCAAAAAAGCAGTCGTTTTATACAGCGGCGGACTCGATTCGACCACCTGCCTGGCCGAAGCCCGGGCCGCCGGTTTCGAACCCTACGCCTTGAGCTTCCAGTACGGACAGCGCCACACCGTCGAACTGGAGAAGGCTCGCATCTATGCCCCGCAGGTCGGGGCCGTCGACCACATGGTCATCGATTTCGACCTGCGCCGCATCGGCGGCAGCGCCCTGACCTCCGATCAGGAGGTGCCCAAGGGCCGCGACATCGACGATGCCATCCCGGTGACTTACGTGCCGGCGCGCAATACCATCTTCCTGTCCTTCGCCCTGGGTTGGGCCGAGGTCCTGGACTCCTTCGACATCTTTATCGGCGTCAATGCCCTCGATTACTCCGGCTACCCGGATTGTCGGCCGGAATTCATCGAAGCCTTCGGGAAACTTGCCAATCTCGCCACCAAAGCCGGCGTCGAAAGCCGCGGAAAATACCGCGTACATGCACCGCTGCTGCATCTGACCAAGGCACAGATCATCAAACGCGGCCTGGAACTGGGCGTCGATTACGCCCTTACCCATTCCTGCTACGACCCCACCCCCGAAGGGTTGGCCTGCGGCCTGTGCGACTCCTGCCAGCTGCGCCTGAAAGGTTTTGCCGAAGCCGGAGTACCCGATCCGGCCGCCTATGCCGGGGAGGTGCAGCGATGAACCGCATGCGCGACATGCAGATGGAGCGTGACACACGCAACATCGCCATCGACAAGGTCGGGGTCAAGGACATCCGCTACCCCATCGTGGTGATGGACAAAAACAAGGATCAACAGCATACGGTGGCCCGCATCAACATGTACGTGGACCTGCCGCACCACTTCAAGGGCACCCACATGAGCCGCTTCGTGGAGATCCTCAACCAGTACCGTGGCGAAATCACCATGCGCAATATGGGCGGTCTGCTGCAGGCAATGAAGGACCGGCTCAACGCCTCCTGTGCCCATATCGAGATGGACTTTCCCTATTTCATCGAAAAGCAGGCGCCGGTCTCCAAGGCCCGCAGCCTGATGGAATACCGCTGCTGCCTGCGCGGCACACTGGACGAGGAAAAAGATTTCGTACTCGTCGTGGAGGTCCCCCTGACCGCTCTGTGTCCCTGCTCGCGGGAGATCAGCGAACGCGGCGCCCACAACCAGCGCAGTTCGGTTACAGTGGAAGTACGCATGGACAAATTCATCTGGATCGAAGATCTGATCAGCTGGATCGAGGAGTGCGGCAGCGCCCCGGTCTATGCACTGCTCAAGCGGGAAGACGAAAAAGCCGTTACCGAAGAGGCCTACGACAACCCCATGTTCGTCGAAGACATTGTACGGGCGGCCACCCTCAAACTTAAATCGGTGCCGGAAATCACCTGGTTTCGGGTGGAATGCGAGAACTTCGAGTCGATCCACAACCATTCGGCCTATGCCATGGTCGAGTTCCCGCCCCGAACCGAAGGCGCGAATACCACCCCGGAACCATGACAGGCATGTCGGTTTTGGGCATTTTTGCCAAACAACCGCAGCCGGGACGGGTCAAGACCCGCCTGTGCCCCCCGCTGACACCCCTGCAGGCCGCCGAACTCTATCGCTGCAGCCTGCAGGAGACCGTCGACCTTGCCGCCCGGGGCGCCTGGACCCGCATGCTCTTTTATCGGGGGGAGCGTCGCTACTTCCGGAACAGCTTTCCAGATGTGCCCTTGACAGAGCAGCGCGGCGCCGACCTCGGTGAGCGGCTGGCTGAGGCTTTTGCCTCCAGGTTTGCCGAAGGGGCGCGAAAGGTGGTGATCATCGGCTCCGACAGCCCCGATCTGCCCCCCACCCTCATCGGCGAGGCCTTTGCGGCCCTGAACCAATATGATGCGGTCGTGGCGCCGGCGGACGATGGCGGGTACGTCCTGATCGGCCTGCGCCGGAACGTCCCCGAACTCTTCACCGACATCCCCTGGAGCACCGACCGGGTGCTGGCCGTCACCCGGCAACGGATGACGGAACACCGGCTGTCCTTCCTGAAACTGCCCGGATGGTACGACCTGGACGATGTCGCCGGGCTGCGACAAATCATGCGGCGTTCCCCCAAAAGCGGCACAGCCCGCCTGGCCGCACGTCTGCTGGACGGCACCGCGCCCTGACCGGCAGTGGCATCGAACGGTGCCGGCGATGTCAGCCGTCCCGACGCATCACCTGATAACCCGCCTTACGCAACACCCCGAGAATTTCCCGCACATGCTCCGGGCCGCGGGTTTCCAGCTCCAGGTGCACCTCGGCTCGCCCCATCGGCACGCCGATGCGATGCCGGTCATGACTCACATGATAATATTGGCCCAGTACCGTCCCAACGTCAGGAAGATCTTCGACGATCTCCAACCCCACACTGCCCTGCCTGGGCATGATTCCCGGCCGGGGCGGCAACGACCCCGGCGACGAGCTTTTCGGCCGGCTGTCGACTCATGAAATAACAGGCGCCCCGCACCTTGAAGGAGTCGGACCGCTGCAGATTTTCACACTTGAAATAGACCGGAAGACCGATGAGATCCGAAAAATAGTGGGAATGCATCAATTCCGTGCGACGGAAACGCCCCTGCAACAGAACGGCGGCTTCCCGTATCATTTCCAAAGAAATCATGGCATCCTCCTTGCTGTCCTTGCTATTCTACCCCGACATTCCCCGGTGCCGGCCTTTCGGAATGAACCGAAAAAACGGATCGGTCCGGAAGAAGACTCGTTCTGCATGCAAAACGACGGTTTTTCGGCGACTCTATTCGCGTCTATGCACACCGGAAATTGCGGTGATGTCAGTTGACTTGCACAGAAGGTTCGGGAATAATCTACGCGTTTCCGGCATAAAGCCTCCGGAAACGCGATTCGGGTTTCTTCCCCACACATGGAGGTAACGTCTTGGAGCTGATTTCCGGTGCCGGACTGGTGGTAAAACTGGTCCTGCTGATACTTGTCGGTTTTTCCCTGCTTTCCTGGGCTATCATCTTTCTGAAGTTCCGCGTCATTTACAGCGCGATCGGCGACTCCAACCGGTTTCAGCAGTTTTTCTGGAACAAACGTCGGCTGGACGCCATCGGCCAGAAGCTTCGCGATTTTCCCCATGCCCCCACGGCGGCCCTGTTCCGGGACGGCTACCAGGAATTGATACGTCATCAGCGTGAAAACGGCGGCGACGAACCGGGGCTTTTCAACATGGAAACGGGGCAGACGGAAAATATAGCCCGCGCCCTGCGGCGTGCCACCAACCAGGAAATCCAACGCCTGGAACGCTACCTGCCGTTCCTTGCCACTACCGGCTCGACCGCGCCCTTTATCGGCCTGTTCGGAGATCGGAAGAGCACACGTCTGAACTCCA
>ERZ1673962.186-NODE-186-length-52871-cov-13.881740_pt1 | contig 52871 bp, 61 predicted proteins | sample MGYA00580188_ERZ1673962 | MGnify/ENA primary metagenome ERZ1673962 (study PRJEB41334, sample SAMN05608104) | rock metagenome | biome: terrestrial subsurface; feature: shale formation; material: shale | place: USA: Pennsylvania ... | reverse complement strand
GTAGAGGTAGGTTCATGCTGGCTCAGCAAGTACGGCCCGGTGTTTGGAGAGGACGTACTGCCCGACCCACTTTCCGCTACTCGCCGTGCAATCGTCCGCGCTGCTGCCGAGATCGGGAGGGCGATGCCGTGACCATGATCGAAGTGAAAACCGCCGAACTGATCGGGCCGGCGCTGGACTACTGCGTCGCGCTTACAGAGCAAGAGGAAAGAGCTAAAAAAGGCCACAGGCTGGCATTCTGGAAGTTTGACGGGGAAGAGGCATTCGTCGGCTTTAATGTCCCGAGAAATTACGGGCTGGCAAAGTCTGGAGTAATGCGCCGCAAGTACGAGCCACACCAATTTTCTCCGTCAACCAAGTGGGCGGATGGTGGCTTACTTATTGATAAATACGATGCTGTCATCGATATAAATCACGACGGCAGGTTCTACTCCGAGACGCAGGTCTGCCCGTTTGGTAAGGGCTGGGCGTCGGAAGACGAAGGTCGCCTGGTTGCCGTATGCCGAGCCATCGTGTCCGCAAAGTTTGGCGACGTGGTGATGGTGCCGGCTGAGCTGGTCAGCGCATGAAATGGGCAAAGGCCAAAGACAAGGACGGCAATGTCCTCGATCGCGTGGCTATCAGTGACGCCGGTTACAAGGTTGCGCGCTTCACCATCGCCGGCCAGGATCAGTACCGCGCCAGCCTGCAAGGGGAGTTCCTGCACTTCCCTGTTTCTGATCCAAGGGAAGCGCAGGCTGTGTGCGAACGTCACCACCTGATCACAGGCTCCAGGCCGTGAACGTCGTTGCAAGTTCATTGCCGGCGACAGGTTCGCCATAGGCGCCCCACTCTCTTCTCCTATGGTTGCCTTCATACCTATTCGGTTCGATAATCAAACCGACGTGGGGATGTCAATGCCCCGAGCTACTGCCAAGGTCAATGCGACTGATGGCGCGTGGCCTATCACCAGATGAGAGATACGAGTTTGAGGCCGATCAATGAGAAAGGGCGAGCAGTCTGATCCAGGTAAGGGGCGCGAATCAGCGAAGCGCCAGACATCGACTGCGAAAGAGTCGCCGCTGAATCCGAAGCAACAGGCGTTCGTCAATGAGTACCTGGTCGACCTTAACGCCTCTCAGGCTGCTGCAAGGGCTGGCTATAGCGCCAAGACAGCGGGTCAGATCGGATATGAACTCCTGAAAAAACCTGAAATTCAGGAGGCAATCCAGCAGAGGCGGGTTCAGCTTCAGGACGCGACGAGCATCACGCCTGAGTCCGTCCTGATGCGCTGGTGGGAGATCGCCAATGCTGACGCCTCGGAGCTGACCGCCATCCATTACCGCTGCTGCCGCCATTGCTACGGCGAAGGCCACGCTTACCAGTGGACCGATGAAGCCGAGTACGAGCGCGCTGTCGACAATGCTGAGCGGGAAGATATGGAGCCTCCGACCGATGAGGGCGGTTATGGCTTCGATCCGCGCCTGTCGCCTCATGCCAAGTGCCCGAAGTGCTTCGGCGAAGGGCATGTGCACGTCCACCTGGCCGACACCCGCAAGCTGTCGCCGGCTGGCCGCCTGCTATTCGATGGAGTGAAGGAGACGAAGTTCGGCATCGAGATCAAGGTTCAGGATCGCAGCAAGGCGCTGGAGAACGTCGCCAAGCACCTCGGCATGTTCAAGACTGACGTGAATCTCGGCGTTCAGCCTGACAGCCCGCTCGCGTCGTTGTTCGCCCAGCTGGCCGGCAAGACCCTGAAGCCCGGCATGAAGGACGACTGATGGCTGCAAGGCTTCCACCTATCGAGGAAATGGACCCGGCCCTGCTCGAGCAGGCGCTGGCAGATCCTCTTTGGCGGCTGGACAACCTCTACATGGTGAAGACCAAAGAGGACGAGGATGGCGAGGGCCTGGTGGTGCGCTTCCGCATGAACCGGGCTCAGCGTCGGCTGGCGAAGAACCTGTGGTATCGCAACATCATCCCGAAGGCCCGTCAGCTTGGCTTTACGACCTGGGCCTGCATCTACGCGCTTGACTGCGCGCTGTTCACCCCGAACTTCCAGGCCGGCATCGTTGCGCACACTGACGGCGCGGCGAAGAAACTCTTCCGCGACAAGGTGCTCTTTTCCTATGAGCGCCTACCCGAGATCCTGCGCCAGGCCATGCCGCTGACCAAGCAGAGCGCCGAGGAACTGGTGTTCGCCAACGGCTCGTCGATCCTGGTATCCACCTCCATGCGCGGTGGCACCATGCAATTCCTGCATGTCTCCGAGTTCGGAAAAATCTGCGCCAGGTTCCCGCACCGCGCCCGGGAGATCGTCACCGGCTCTCTGCCGGCCGTACCGAAGAGCGGTGTCGTCATCATCGAGTCGACCGCCGAAGGCCGCGATGGCGACTTCTACCTGATGACCATGCGCGCCAAGGCCCTGGCCGACGCCGGCAAGGATCTGACCAGCAAGGACTACCGGCTGCATTTCTTCCCCTGGTACGAAGGCCCAGACTACTGGATGGAGCCGGACGGCGTGGTCATCACGCCAAAGGACAACGAGTATTTTGACAGCCTCGAGGCGAAGCTCGGCATCGAGCTGCCGGTCGAGCGCCGCGCCTGGTACTGCGCCGTGCGCGATGGCGACTTCTCCGGCGACGAGCAGAAAATGTGGCAGGAGTACCCGTCCACCGTCGAAGAGTGCTTCCAGGTGTCGAGCGAGGGCTGCTACTTCACCAAGCAGCTGACCGCGGCGCGCAAGGATGGCCGAATCAAGTCCCTGCCGCTGATCCAGTCGACGCCATGCTTCACCTTCTGGGACATCGGCAACAGCGACGGCACGGCAATCTGGGTGGTGCAGCGGGTCGGCCATGAGTGGCGCTGCGTCCGTTTCTACGAGGCATGGGGCGAGCCATACAGCCATGCCGTCGCCTGGCTGCAATCGCTGGGCGTGATCTGGGAGACAATGTTCCTGCCGCACGATGCCGAGCACGTCCGCCAGGGACAGAAAGTCAACAAGAGCCCGCGCCAGATGCTGGAAGAGCTGATGCCCGGCGTGCGCTTCGAGATCGTGCCGCGCATCGACGACGTGAATTGGGGCATCCAGCAGACGCGCGACTTCTTCCCGAATCTCTGGTTCGACGAAGTGCACTGCAAGGAAGGCCTGATCCACATCGAGAACTACCGCAAGAAATGGAGCGAGCGCCAGAAGACGTGGAGCGATAAGCCGGACAAAACCGGCGGTCACTCCGAAGCTGCCGACGCCCTGCGCCAGCTCGCCCAGGCATACGCCGGCGGGCTGATCAACATAAGCCGCGGACCGAGCCTGTCGAGCGTTCGCCGCACCAGAAGCTGGAGAACCGCATAGTGACCCGCCCCATCCTCGACCTATCCCAGCGCCACGCCGAAAAGGTGGATGGCGAGCTGACCTTGGTATTCACCTGGCTCGGCGAAACCGTGGCCGATTCCGAGCCCTGCGTGGTGCTGGTGCCGACCTATCGCGTGCTGGCACCCGGGCATTACAAGCCGTGCGTCATTCCGCTATCCTCCGCGTGGAAATACGACGAGGCCGGCTACCTGTGGCAGAGTGCGCAGTCGATCGCCAGCATTCTTGGCCTTGGGCCGAGCGCGACGTTCAAGGTGGCCGACAACATCCAGTCCGCGCTGCTGGCGCTGATCAAGATGCCGCCCAAGCCGGTGACCGAGGCGAAGGTGGTGGCTGACGCCATCGTGACGGAAGAAAGCGGCCGGCAGACCACGGCCGAAATCATCGAAGAGGTGTGACCGAATGTTCGACCTGAACGACAAGCAGTCGACGCGCGTGATCAAGGGCGGTCCCGAATCGCGGCTGTCGTTCGACGATCCCGAGCCGGCCGAGCACCGCGGCAACGTCCTGGACAACGAAGAGCACCATCGCCTGCACAAGCGGCTGATGGGTAACTACCAGCGCGAGCTGGATCGCCAGCACGACAACCGCATCGAGCAGGCGCAGGACGAGGATTTCTACGACAACATCCAGTGGTCGGAAGAGGACGCCCGCACCCTGCGCGATCGCGGCCAAGCGCCTCTGACCTACAACGTCATCAGCCAGACCGTGAACTGGATCATCGGCAGCGAGAAGCGCGGGCGCACCGACTTCAACATCCTGCCGCGCGGCAAGGAAGACTCGAAGCCGGCCGAGCGCAAGACCAGCCTGCTCAAGTACCTGAGCGACGTGAACCGCACGCCTTTCCACCGCTCCCGCGCGTTCGAGGATGCCGTGAAGGTCGGAATCGGCTGGATCGAGGATGGCGTAACCGACGAGGACGACGGCGAGCCGATTTACAGCCGCTACGAGTCCTGGCGCAACATGCTGTGGGATTCGGCCTCGACCGAGTTCGACCTGTCCGACTGCAGCTACGTCATCCGCACCAAGTGGGTGGATCTCGACATCGCCATCGCCATGTTCCCCGATCGGCAGCACCTGCTCGAGCGCTCCGCCGAGGTCGGCGACCGGCTTGGCTACGACCTGGCCAACGGCGACGAGGTGATGGACTACGCCGAGAACGAGCGCGAGACGACCGTAGGCTCCGCTATCGATAACGTGGATTCCCGCCGCGACCGCGTTCGCCTGATCGAAATCTGGTTCCGCAAGCCAGAGCGCGTGCAGAAGGTGGTGGGCGGCGAGTTCGGCGGCGAGCCCTATGATCCCGAGCACCCGGGCCACATGAAGACCCTGCAGTCCGGCCAGGCCATCGTCGCCGAGCGCGTGATGCTGCGCATGCACTGCGCCGTGATGACCACCGAGGGGCTGCTGTTCTACGGACAGAGCCCGTACCGGCACAATCGGTTCCCCTTCACCCCGATCTGGGGCTACCGCCGCGGGCGCGACGGGCTGCCCTATGGCGTGATCCGCGGACTGAAGGACATCCAGGAGGACATCAACAAGCGCGCGAGCAAGGCGCTGTTCATCCTGTCCACGAACAAGACCATCATGGAAGAGGGCGCAGTGCCCGACATGGATGAGTTCATGGAAGAGGTGGCCAGGCCGGACGGCGTGCTAGTCGTCAAGCCCAACAAGCGCCTTGAGCTGAATGTTGACCGCGACCTGGCGCCGGCGCACCTCGACCTGATGGGCCGCTCGATCCAGATGATTCAGTCGGTATCGGGCGTCACCGACGAGCTGATGGGGCGGACCACCAACGCCACGTCTGGCATTGCCGTGCAGGCGCGCCAGGAGCAGGGCGCCATGTCCACCAGCAAGCTGTTCGACAACCTGCGCTTCGCCGTCCAGGTGCAGGGCGAGAAGCAGCTGAGCCTGGTCGAACAGTATTTCACCGAGCAGAAGCAGTTCCGCATCACCAACAGCCGCGGCACGCCGGACTACATCACCGTCAACGACGGCATGCCCGAGAACGACATCGTGCGCTCGAAGGCCGACTTCGTGATCTCCGACGCCGAGTGGCGCGCCTCCATGCGCCAGGCCCAGGCCGAGCAGCTGATGGAAATGATGACCCGCCTGCCGCCGCAGGTCGCCATGGTCATGCTGGACCTGGTGATCGAGACGATGGACCTGCCGAACCGCGACGAGCTGGTCAAGCGCATCCGCCAGGTGACCGGCCAGCGCGACCCGGACGCCCAGGAGCTGACCCCGGAAGAGCAGCAGGCCATGCAGGCGCAGCAGCAGCAGGCGCAACTGCAGCAGGAGATGTTCATGGCGGAGCTGCGCGCCAAGATCGCCAAGGCCGTCAAGGACGAGGTGGACGCCCAGGCCAAGGCCGCCGGCATCGCCAAGACCAACGTGGAGATCCAGCAGGCCGCCGTGAACACCGCCCAGACCGCCATGACGGCGCCGGGACTTCTGCCGGTGGCCGATGGCATAATGGAAGAGGCCGGCTTTGTCTCGGCCACTGACCAGCAGCGCATGCAGCAAGAGCAGGCCGCCCAGCAGCAGGCGATGGCCGAGCAGCAGGCGGCAGAGCAAGCCGCAATGCAGCAGATGCAGCAGGCGCCCGATGGTGCTATGCAGCAGCAACCCGCACCGGATGGTACAGCACCAGCCCCGCAACCCTAGAGGATTTAGGCATGAATCAAGCGACCCATGTAGCGAACCCTGTCCGCGTCAACGCGGTGCAGCTGGTCAGCTTCGGCGGCAGCACGGATACCGACGACATCACCGGCTACGACGCTGAAGGCAACAGCTACACCATCACCGCGGCAATGCGCGCCCGCTACGAGCCGGAGGCCGGTGACTACTTCGTCACCCAGGAGGACGGCTACCAGTATGTGAACCCGCGCGAAGTATTCGAGCGCAAGTATCAGCCCATCGACTGCCGCGTGACCTTCGCCGAAGCGCAGGAGATCGACAAGTTCCTGCGCGCTGTCGGCGAGCACGCCATCGACCGCGGCGAGCAGGCGGACATGGCTGTCGTGGTCTACGGCAGCTACGGCGGCACCATCCGCGTCGAATCCATCAATGGCGGTATCGACACCATCGGCCTGCTGAAGTTGGGCGAGCAGATCATGGTCAACACCATCATGCCCAACGGCAACGCCATCACCGACTGAGGACAACAGCCATGGCTTACACCGAAGAAGAACTCGCCGGCCTGACCGCCGAGGAACGCGCCGCGCTCGAAGAGGACGACGGCACCGAAACCGACGAGGAAGAGGACGATGAAACAGAATCCGGCGACGAAACTGAATCGGATGCTGGCGACGATGCTGCTGAAGGCGCTGATGACGGCGAGCAGCAAGCCGACGATGGCGCAGATGACAGCGACGAGGGGGATGAATCCGGGGCTGAGCGTTCGCAGCAGCAAGGGCCGATCCTGGTAGCCGAGGCGCCGGAGAAGGCCGAAGAGCGCCTGGGCGAGATCAAGACCGCCAAGGCCGACCTGCGCAAGAAGTACGACGATGGCGAACTGACGTTCGACGAGTACGAAAGCCAGGTCGAGGCGCTGGACGACGAGCGCATGGAGATCCGCCTTGCGCTCAAGGAGGCCGAGACGGCAGCCAAGATCGAGCACCAGCGCCAGGTCAACGAGCGCGAGGCGCAGATCAACGGCTTCCTGGCTGAGATCGGGGTGAAGCGAGACTTCTCCGACCTGCGGTTCGCTGCGCTGGACAACGCGGTGAAGATCATCGCCAGCAAGGAAGAGAACGCCGACCTTGGCGTGCGCGAGATCCTGGAGAAGGCTTACGGCCTATGCGTCGAGCAGGGCGTGATCCAGAAGAAGGCCGACAAGGCGCCCGAGGTTCAGGCCAAGCCGCGCAAGCCGATCGCCACCGTTCCGAACCTGGCGAAGGTGCCGGCCGCTGACCAGACGGATACCGACGACGGCAACCGTTTCGCCTACATCGACCGCATAGCCGACCCGGTGGCGCGCGAGAAGGCATTCCAGAAGCTGAGCCCGGCCGACCAAGAAGCCTACCTTTCCACATAAGGGAAAATCATGCAGAGCACCCTGCGCATCGACCTGAAGCCCGGCGAGAGCGTGACCATCGGCGACGTTGCCGTCATCACGCTCGAGGAAAAATCCGGCAAGGCCGCACGCATCGTCTTCAAGGCCGATCGCAGTGTGCCCATCAACAAGGTCAGGCAGTCCACCGCGGCGCAGTCGCTGCGTAATGGGCTGTCGGCCATGTCTGCATGAGGTCGGTTGCAAAAGTGAACCGCCACGCCGATAATCAGACCGTCATAGAGCGCAGGAGCTGCCTATGGATTTATTTCATATCCACATGAGGGTAGCTCCATGGCTCAGACCGTCATTCCTTTCGGCGATCCGAAAGCTGCGAAAAAGTGGTCCTCGGCTCTTGCCGTAGACCAGATCAAAAAGTCCTACTTCGAGCGCAAGTTCATCGGCGAGTCCGACAACTCGGTCATCCAGAAGAAGACCGAGCTGGAAACCGACTCCGGTGACCGCATCAGCTTCGACCTGTCCGTGCAGCTGCGCGGCGAAGCAACCGAGGGCGATGCTCGCCTCGAGGGCAAGGAAGAAAGCCTGAAGTTCTACACCGACGAGGTGGTCATCGACCAGACCCGTAAGGCTGTGTCGGCAGGCGGCAAGATGACCCGCAAGCGCACCCCGCACGACCTGCGCAAGGTCGCCAAGGATCGCGCCTCCGACTACTGGGCTCGGTACATGGACGAGATAATGTTCATCTACCTGTCCGGTGCCCGCGGCATCAACAAGGACTTCCTGTTCCCGACCGATTGGGCTGGTCGCGCACAGAACGCCATCCAGGCACCTGATGCTGGCCACATGCTCTACGGCGGCAACGCCACCAGCAAGGCCACCCTGGCAGCCGAGGACAAGATGACCCGCAATGTCATCGAGCGCGCTAAGGTTCTCGCCACCATGCTCCAGGCCCAAGACCCGGATGCCGCCAACATGGCGCCGCTGACGATCGAAGGCGAAGAGCACTACGTCCTGCTGATGAACCCGTTCCAGGCGCACGACCTGCGTACTGCCGCCGGTTCCGAGTGGCTGGACGTGCAGAAGGCCGCCGCTGCCGCTGAAGGCAAGAGCAACCCGATCTTCAAGGGTGGCCTGGGCATGATCAACAACGTGGTCCTGCACGAGCACCGCAACGGCATCCGCTTCAGCGACTACGGCGCTGGCAGCAACGTCGAGGCCGGTCGCGCCCTGTTCATGGGTCGCCAGGCTGGCGTGGTCGCCTACGGCACCCCAGGCGGCATGCGCTGGACCTGGGAGGAAGAGCTGAAGGACTACGGCAACGAGCCGACCGTCGCCTCGGGCGCCATCTTCGGCTTCAAGAAGTCCCGCTTCAACGGCAAGGATTTCGGTGTGATCAGCATCGACACCGCTGCCGCCAACCCGAACGCCTAACGGAGGGCTGAGTAATGGCTATCTTTCAATCCCGCTGGGGTGCTGGTCAGAAGATCGCCCCCGTGTCTCGTGAAGCCGGCGGCGCCGTCGTCGAGAAGTACGAGTTCACCATCAGTGCCAACCTGGCGTCGACCGACATCGTGGAGCTCGGCGTGCTGCCGGCCTACCACACTGTCGTCGATGCCACTCTGGTGACTGGCGACCTTGGCGCCGGCGTAACTGCTGACATCGGCATCATGTCCGGCACTCTCGGTTCGGTCGACGTATCCCGCACCAGCGGCAACGAGCTGTTTGCGGGCGCTGCGAACAACACCGTCGTTCGCATGAGCAAGGCGGCTGGATTCCAGATCGCCCCGGTTGAGGCTGACCGTTCGATCGGCCTGAAAGTCTCCGGCGCTGTCACTGCGAGTGATCAGAAGGTCACCCTGATCCTGACCACCAAGCAGTAACCGAGAGGGGCCGGGTTCGCTCGGCCCCTTTACCGAGAGGGCATCGCATGAAAATCGTGAGCAAAATCAAGCGCCGCAACGGGCACACTGTCACCCTGGGTGATACCGCCTACAAATTTCTGCCGCCCGACTATGCCGCCGAGGTCACCGACAAGGCGCATGTCGAGCGGTTCCTGTCGATCCCTGAAGGTTACGGCATCGCCGATGGCGAGGTATCGACCAAGGCCGAGCAGAACAGCGAGCCGAAGCGTGTCGAATCTGCCGAGTATGTCGGCAGCGACGTGCATCCTGCCGCCTTCGAGATCGGCGGCAAGACCATCGAGCAGGCTGTCGTGGTCAAGCTGGCCGCCGGCGAGCGCACGGCAGAGCAGTGGAACGCCATGCCGGAAGGCGAGCGCGCCGACCTGATCGACGAGCAGCTGGATAAGCTGGCTGAGAGCACGGAAGGCACGGAAGACGGCGACACTGCAACGGAAGGCGCCACGGACGATCAGCTCGAAGGCGACCTGAACGGCGATGGCGACCTGGACCGCGAAGAACTGGCCAAGCTGTACGAAGCCAAGTTCGGCAAGCGCCCGCATGGCAAGTGGACGGCCGAGCGCATCAGCGAAGAGCTGAAGAAGGACGCTGAGTAATGGCGATCCGGGCCGGCGATGTTCTGCAGCGCGCGAGCATCATCCTCAATGATGAGGACTTCGTGCGCTGGACGAAGGAAGAGCTCTTCGCATGGCTGAACGATGCAGCCTGCGAGGTGGTCATTCGCCGGCCTGCTGCGCGTGCCGTCACCGGGGAGGTCACCCTGGCTGCCGGCGCGCTGCAGCGTCTGCCCGAACGTGGGCTCGAGCTCCTGGACGTGGTGCGCAACGTGGGCGGTCGCCCGGTTCGCCGCACCGATCGCCAGCTGCTCGACGACTCCGCGCCGGACTGGCCGATCATGCGCCAGGCCAGCGCCATCAAGCACTACACCTTCGACGAGCGCACGCCGACCGTGTTCTACGTCTATCCGCCGGCCAAGGCTGGCGTGACGGTGGAAGCTCTGTATTCCGAGTCACCGCCGGCCGTTGCTGCCGACGATGACCTGCTCGAGCTCGACCGCGCCTACATGGGCCCGCTGGTCAGCTACCTGCTTTACCGGGCACTCGCCAAAGACAGCGAGTTCGCCAACGGCGCATTGGCTGCCGCGCACTTCCAGGCCTTCACCGAGGCGCTGGGCACCAACAACGAAGTCACCGGCGCCGCATCGCCGAACACGGCCAGCGTATGACAGACCTCGACGTTTTCCTGCCGCGCATCATGCCCTACGTTCCGGGCTGCTCGGAGCCGACGGCGTTCTCCGCGATCATCCTGGCTGCGCAGCACTTCTGCGAGCGCACTCGCCTGTGGCGCGATGAAGACCAGTTCAACATCACGCCGACTAGCTGCAACGTCGTGTGCGTGCCGGAAGGCGCTCAGCTCTTCGAGATTGAGCAGGCCCTGCTGGATGGCCGCCCGCTGGAGCCGATCAGCGTAGGCGACCTTGACCGCGACATGCCGGACTGGCGCACCCGTGAGGCCAGCGCCGGCCGGTGGATTACCCAGACTTCGCCTGGCTCCGTGCTGGTGGTTCCGAAATGCAGCGGCAGGCTGTACCTGGCCACGACCCTGAAGCCGGCTGAAGAGGCCGAGCAGCTCCCTGACTTCATTGCAAGGGAGCACCGCCAGACCATCGCTGACGGCGCCCTGGCCGAGATACTGATGACACCGGGGCAGCCATTCACCGCGCCTGACCGGGCGCAGTTCTACTCCATGCGCTTCGAGAATCGTCTGGGGCAGCTATCCACCGCTTCAATCAAAGGCCAGCAGCGCGCAGCAGTGCGCACGCGGGCGCAATGGTTTTAAGGAGAGTCCATGGCCACCTACCAGAAATACAACTGCTTCGTCGAAGACGTGGCCGAGAAGAAGCACAACCTGGCCAGCGACGTGCTGAAGGTCGCCCTGACCAACACCGCGCCGCTGGCTACCCATGCCGTGCTGGCCGATATTGGTGAGATTGCCGCTGGCAACGGCTACACCGCCGGCGGCAACCAGGCCTTGCAGTCTTCGAGTTCGCAAACCGCAGGCACCTATGCCCTGTCGCTCAGCGACCCAGCCACCTGGGTGGCATCTGGCGGCACCATAGGCCCATTCCGCTATGCCGTGCTCTACAACAGCACCGCAGCAGGAGGGCTGCTTATTGGATGCTGGGACTACGGGCAAAACATCACCCTAAATGACGGCGAGACGTTCCGCGTCGACCTGTCTGCTCAAGTCCTGACCCTGAGCTGACCATGATCAACGGCTTCGCAGTCAACGGCGCCGAAGTCAACGGCGAGGTGGTGACGTTCCTGCTGGCAGATGGCGCTGTGTTCGCCGCTGCTGGCAGTGACGCGCTGCTGGCCTACGGGCGCGTGTTGCATGGCGAGGCTGGGGGCTATGCGAGCTCAGGCGTAGATGCGTCGTCGCTGCGAGGCTACGTCGTCGCCGCAATGCCTGGGGTCTACGCGCTGGGCGGTGCTGACGCCGGCAGTGTGCACGGCTACCAGATGTTCGCAACCACCGGCGAGTATCAGGCCGATGGCGAGCCGGCCGCGCTGCTCTATGCGAGAATCTTCCGCACCGAGCCTGGCGCGTACCAGTCGGCCGGCGCCGATGTGGTGTTCCTGCGCGACTACCGCTTTCCGTCAGAGGCCGGAAGCTACCTGCTGCAGGGCGGCGATGCGCGCCTGATGAAGGACTATCTGGCCAATGGCGATGCGGCAACATACCTGCTCGCTGGCGATGATGCAGACCTGCGCAAGAGCGTGTTTGATCGTGCGTTCGGTCGAGACTTTGCTCTGGCGTTCGACGACCGCAGCTTTGCGATCCGACCCGAAACAGCATTCCGCGCCGCCGATCCGGCTCGCCTGCTCAGGGTTCCGCAAGAAGACCGGGCGCTCTTCGTCCGTGACCAGCAACGTTTTGAAAGGAGAGCCTGATGCTGGGTGTGAAGCGTAAACAGCCAGGCGACACCCTGGACTACGACATCGACTTTGGCGACTGGCTTGTCGGAGGTGACAGCCTGGTCGCAGCTACCGCCACGGCTTCGCCTGATGGCCTTGTCATCGGGGATGTCGAGCGATTGCCGCCTCTGGTCAAGGTGTGGCTCTCCGGCGGCGTAGACGGCGAGTCCTACACCGTCACCGTCACCGTCACGACAGCCGATGGCCGAGTCAAGACGGTAAATTTCAACCTACGAGTAGCGGAGTGCTGATATGGCTGTCTTGCTCGCCAACAACGCAACATCCAAGCTGGCGTCATCCCTGACCGCCGCCGCAACCACGCTTTCCGTCACGACAGGCGAGGGCGCAAAGTTCCCCAGCCCTACGGGTGGCGACTGGTTCCCGCTGACCCTGATCAAGTCATCGGGCGCGCTGGAGATCCTGAGATGCACGGCCAGGTCTGGCGACGTGTTCACCGTTACCCGCGCGCAGGAAGGCACAGCTGCGCAGGCGTTCTCGGCTGGCGATCGTGTTGAGGTTCGGCTTACCAAGGCCGTCATGGATGCGATAGTTCAGCAGATCAATGATCTGACAAATTCCGCGCTGCTCGACGCCAACAACCTGTCTGACCTGAAAAACGCGGCGACTGCACGCACCAATCTTGGTCTCGGCACTGCTGCAACCAAGAATGCTCAAACCTCGCCAACCGACACCACTGCCGGGGCGCTGATGACGGTGGGGGCGTTCGGTAACGGCAGACACCTCGACCTGCGCGACACGGTATTTGAAAAAGGCACACCGGCCGATGTGTTTGTGAAGGGGATGGTTAGTGGTTTTGCTCGCGGCGGCCCTGACGGGCTTAATATCCCGGTAATTACCAGCAACAATGTGTTCGGCGTCTTGTCTTGTTTTGGCCATTGGACTGATGGCACTGGAGGTGCAGGGTCAGCGTGGAGAGAGTTTAGAACAAGCGGCGGACGGGTCTACCACCAAGATCAATCTTACGGCGCGTGGGGCGCGTGGCGTGAGGTATTCAACACCGGCAACATCTCGTCTTTCGCGCAGACCCTTCTCGATGATGCGGATGCTGCTGCTGCTCGGTCAACGCTTGGCATTTCTGTTGCCGACGGTGGCCTTGGCTATGGGCAGACATGGCAGAATGTAACTGCAAGTCGCGCGTCCGGCACTACGTATACAAACACCACAGGCAAGCCGATAATGGTTTCTGTGTATAGTAATGTCTTTAACAACAATAAGGCACAACTAAGTGCCTATGTGGATGGGTTGAATATACAGGTGAGCCTCAACCACTCCAATTATACCGGACGCGCGACCGTGTGCTTTATTGTTCCTGCTGCGTCAACTTATGGCGTCGCATCGACATATACCTCAATCGCAATGTGGGCGGAGCTACGTTAATGAAATATTTTAAAGACAAAAAAACAGACGAAGTTTACGCCTACGAAACCGAAGCCGAGCGCAAAGAGTGGGGCAGTCCCGTGCTTGTCGAAATGACAGCAGAGGAAGTTGATGCGCACCTAAACCCGCCTGCCAAGCCGTTAACTCGTGAGCAAATAGAGGTCTTGCGACTGCAAGCCTACGCCGACCCGCTAACCGGCTCCGACCGCTACTTTGCCAAGGCTGCTCGACTGCAAGCGATGGGGGCTGCGCAAGATGAAATCGACGCAGCGAACGCGGCTGGTGCTGCTCGATACGCCGAAATTCAGGGGGAATACCCATGGCCGGCATGACCCTGCATGCGCTGGCGCAATGGTCCTGGCTGATCTTTGCGCGGCTGGCCGGTATCGTGACCGGCCTTGTGGTGGTCGCCCTGGCGATCCCGTTCCGCGTTCCTGCCGTGTCGCTGAGCGATGGCCGGCCGATCGTCAACCTGCCGCGCTGGGCCTGGCTCTGGGGCAACGACTTCGACGGCCTTCTGGGCGACAAGCGCGGATGGTGGGCTGAGAACACGCCGTTCGGCTGGGCGGTCGATTCCTTCGCGGCCATGTGGTGGTGGGCGGCATTCCGCAACCCGGCGAACAACATGCGCCTGCTCGAGGCCTTCAGCGCGCCGGTGATCGACAGCAAGATCACCTATCGCGGGCGCTACGTCGTCGAGGACAAACCCGGCATGGGCGGCTGGCAGTTCGTCATTGTCGAGAACGACGGCAAGCGCTGGTTCGGCTTCTACTGGGTTCACGAGTGGAGCACCACGCGCGCCTTCGTCATTCGCCTTGGCTTCAAGGTGAAGCCGAGCCACCAGGGCGCCAACGAGCCGCGCAAGGGGCTGACGTTCAAGTTCAACCCGGCAAAAAGCATCTGACGCATGGGTGCCCTTGACCGCTCAGCCAAGTGGCGCCCACAATTCGCGCATGGATACCTCGCGCTTCTCTTCGTCGCTGTCATCACGCTCCTGATCTTCGGAAAGGACACGTCTCGACATCACGAAGAGGGCGCATACATGCCTCTGGTAGCGAACAACGCTGCATCCCGGCTCGCCGTATCCATTGGCGCGGCCGACACCCAGATCAGTCTTCAGGCCGGCACTGGCTCCGCATTCCCAGCGCCGAGTGGTGACTGGTTCCCCATTACCCTGATCAAGCCGTCCTGCGAGTTCGAGATCGTGCATTGCACGGCTCGCGACACCGACGTGCTGACTGTCGTGCGCGCGTGCGAGGGAACCGGGGTAACCAACATGATCGTCAAGACATGACAGGCCTTCGCGCCCTACAATGCCATGCAGGAGGCTCACCATGGCGCTACTGAAACTGATCGGGTTTGCCGGCGAAATGCCGAAGGTTATCCCGCGCCTGCTTGGCGATACCTTCGCGCAGGCGGCCTACAACACGCGCCTTGATGATGGCGGCCTGACCCCGATCCGCAAGCGGCGCTTCGTGCAGCAGCTGTCCGGCGCCCCGGCCGAGGGCTACGGCACGATCTACCTGCACAATGGCGACTGGATGGCCTGGCCTGGGATGGTCTATGCGGCCCCTGGCCCGGTGGCGACCGACCGGCTCTACGTCATGGGTGACGGCGCACCGAAGATGATCGTCGGCGGCACGACCTACCCGCTCGCCATCGCGGCGCCATCGCCGGCCTTGACCGCAGCCGTCAGCGGAACATCCACGTCGGATCTCGGCTCGACGCGCCTATACGTCTACACCTGGGTGACCGATTTCGGCGAAGAGTCAGAGCCGTGCCCTGTCTCGAACGAGGTGTACTGGAAGCCCGGCCAGACCGTGACGCTCTCCGGTTTCGCGGCCACGCCAGCCGGCCGCAACATCACCAAGCAGCGCATCTACCGCAGTCAGACCAGCACCACCGGCACGCAACTGTACTTCATCGCCGAGCGCGCCGCGGCGACGACGGATTTCGTCGACAACATCCCGTCCGAGTCGATCCAAGAGCCGCTGCCGTCGCTGGAGTGGAATGCGCCGCCCGATGATCTCACCGGCTTGGTAGCGGGGCCGAACGGCATGATGGCCGCCTTCCGAGGGAAAGAGGTGTATTTCTGCGAGCCCTACCGACCGCACGCCTGGCCGGAGAAGTATGTGCTGACGACGGACTATCCTGTCGTCGGCCTTGCCTGGTTCGGCACGTCGCTGGCGATCGTCACCGAGGGCGTGCCCTACGTCGCCAGCGGCACCGCGCCGGAGAACATGGCGATGGAGAAGACCGAGCTGAACCTGCCCTGCATCAATGCGCGCGGGATCGTCGATCTCGGCTACTCCGTGGTCTACCCGTCGCATGACGGCCTAGTGCAGGTTTCCACGTCCGGAACCAGCGTGGCGACCGCTGGCCTGTTCACGCGCGACGACTGGCTGCGCCTCAACCCGCAGAACATGGTCGCGGGCCAATACAACGGGCGCTACTTCACGAGCTACAGCTATTCCGACGTGCGCGGTCAGGAGTTCCGCGGCTCGTTCATCATCGACCTGACGGGCTCGCAGCCGTTCCTGATCCGCTCCGACGTGCGCGCCAACGCGATGCACTACGACATCCCGAGCGGCGTGCTCTACATGCTGGTCGACGACTCGATCTACGAGTGGGATGCGCTCTCCGAGCCCTACGACCTGCAATCCTGGAAGTCGAAGCTGTTCGTCATCCCGACGCCGACGAACTTCGGCGCGATCCTGGTCGAGGCCGATGAGGGCCTGACCGATGAAGAGGTCGCGGCGATCGAGGCCGAGATCGCGCGCATCAAGGCCGAGAACGAAACCCTATTCGCGCTGCCGTCTCTCGGCGGCGAGCTCGGCGGCGCAGCGCTCAACGTCTACGAGGTGAACGGCGATATCCTCGAGCCGATCCCGACCGTCAACCGCACCGTGTCGGTCAGCATCTACGCCGACCGCAAGCTGGTCGCCACCATCGGCAAGGTCAACCAGATGGCGCGGCTTCCGTCCGGCTTCAAGGCGGACAAGTGGGAGATCGAGGTCGCGAGCGACATGCCGATCACCCAGATCCTCATGGCGACTACAGGGCAGGAACTGGCGGGGGCATGACCATGGATAACATCATCAAGCAGGACGTTGAGATCCTGGCCGGGAAGCGCGGCGACCGCCAGGAGGCAGCGGCCAGAGTCAAACACTTACAGGCCCTGGTCGGTTCTGTGCCGGCTGAGATTACGGCCGTGCCGCTAACCTCGGCGCCAACTGCTGATCAGTACAACGCTCTACTGGAAGACGTGCGCCGACTGCACGCAGGTTTCAACGCCTTGCGCGTGCTTCTTCGGTAGTGGAGTGGTTCGATTGTGCATAGAATGATCAGAAAACCGAACCAGGCACAGTCATCATGCTGATTTTTGGCGAGAGCGAGCGACTTCTACCGTGGGCTGCTGAGCGCATTGGGCTTCAGCGGTTCCAGCCTGGCGCGCGCGCGATCGGCATCGAGGGCAAAGGCGGCCTGCGCGGCGTGGTGGTCTACGACAATATCGGGCCAGCCGACTGCAGCATGCACGTTGCCAGTGACGGCAGCGGGCGCTGGCTGACTCGAGAGTTTCTGTGCCACGCCTTTTCCTATCCATTCATCCAGCTGCGCCTTCGCCGAGTCACGGCCATGGTGCCGGCCAAGAACCTGCACGCGCTCCGCTTCGACGAGAAGCTTGGCTTCGTGCGCGAGGGGTATCACCCGCACGGCATGCCAGACGACGACCTGATCTCGCTCGGCATGCTGCGAAAGAACTGCCGATTCATTCCCCAGGAGTACCGCCAATGAGCGACTACGAGTTTTGGAGCCTGCCGGGCGATGATCTGCTCGGCGGCGATTTCTTGCACGAGAAGCTGGATCGCAAGCTGCGCCGCCAGTTGCTCGGTGCGCATATCTGCTTCGGCGGCGGCAAAGGCGGTGGCGGCAGCAGTGCTCCATCCCCTGACCCGCAGATCGGTCAGGCCGCACTCATGCAGGCACAGACCGGGCAGCAGTGGCTTGATTTTGCCAAGGAGCAGTTTGCGGTAGGCAACGAGCGGCAGAAGGGCATCGACGAGCTGACCAACCAGGTGACTGGTGCGCAATTGGAGTCGATGAAGGATTCCAACGCCCGCTCCGAAGAAATGTGGAACCGCTACCAGACGGTTTTCAAGCCTGAGCAGGATCGCTACATCAAGGAAGCGCGCGACTTGGATAGCGAGCAGCGCCAGCAGGAGGTTGCCGCCGAGGCCAAGGCCACGGTTATTGGCAATGCCGCAGCCGCGCAGCAGCAGAACCAGCGCCAGATGGCGAGCATGGGTGTCAGCCCAACCAGCGGGCGATTTGCCGGTATCGAGCGAGCGAACTCCACCACCACTGCACTCGGTGCGGCCGGCGCGCAGAACCAGGCGCGCAACCAGGTCCGCGCGCAAGGACTCGCCCTGCAGGAGGGCATCGCCAACATGGGCCAAGGCGCCACGTCCACTTCTGCGCAGCAGGTCGGCCTTGGGCTCAACTCCGGCAACTCGGCCACCGGCAACATGAACGCGGCCAATGCGCAGTGGCAGGGCAACAACCAGATCATGGGCCAGGGCTTCTCCGGCGCCATGCAGGGCTATGCCGGCCAGGCCAGCACCCTGAACAGCCTGTATGGCAATCAACTCAACGCATGGAACGCCCAGCAGCAGGCGAACTCTGCCAGTTCCGCAGGTCTTATGAGTGGAATCGGCCAGCTCGTAGGCTCCGGCGCAGCGCTTTACATGATGTCGTCCAAGGACGCGAAGGAGAACAAGCGCCCTGTCGAAGGTTCCGCGCTCGAAGCGGTCGAGCAGATGCCTGTCGAGCAGTGGAAATACAAGGACGGCATGGGCGACGGCGGCGAGCACATCGGACCCTATGCCGAGGACTTCCAGGCCGCCACCGGCAAGGGCGACGGCGCCACGATCCCGGTTGTCGACGCCATCGGCGTGACCATGAAGGCCGTGCAGGAACTCAACCAGAAGGTCGACAAGATCGCCGGCAAGAAGAACGCGATGGCAGGAGGTATTGCATGAACGGATCAGCGTTTGGAGGGCTGGCGGAAGGCCTCGCCGGCGGCATGAGCAACACCATGTCGCTGATGAACCTCGCCCAGAAGAAGAAGGACAAGGCCGCTCCAGTCTCGAGCGATGTCAGCGGCGAGAAGATGGGCTTGCAGGACACGCCAGAACCTGAAGGCGGCGACATCGTGTCGGACTCGTGGAGCACGCTGAAGGGTATCGTCGGCGGCCCGGCCGGCGGCACAGCGCTCGGCTCCACGCCGGCCGGCGGCATCATCGAAAGCGGAATGAAGAACTCGATTGCCGGCAAGCTGCTCGGCGGCGGCATCGGGAACACGATCATCGGCAAGCTGGGCGGCGATAAGCTGCTGAGCAAGGGTCTGGTTGGAGGCCTACTGAAATGAGCTTCGCAAACTTCGGAATCGGCATCGGGGCGTTAGCGCAGGGCCTGAGCAGCGGGATCGACACAGGCGCAAAGCTCCACGGCCTTATGCAGCAAGGGAAATTGCGCAAGGCCCGCGAGGCAGGCATGGCCGACGCCAAGACGGCGCGTCAGTCGGCGATCGACGGGCTGGTGCAGGTCGGATCGACATCGAACGCCGACAACACCATGACCATGCCGACCTTCAACGTCGGCGATCAGAGCTATTCGGACGAGGCATCCGCGAGGAAGGCGGCCGAGGGTCAGGTCGGCAGCCTCGACGAGTTCTACATCAAGGTCGCGGCGCCCAAGATTTACGAGGAATACCTGGCGATCGACCCAGAGAAGGCGGAAGCCTGGAAGGCCTGGAACGACGCCAAGGAGGTCAAGCAGGGGCAAAAGCTTTGGGCCAGCGCCGTGATGAAGGCGAACATGGGCGACTTCGACGGCTTCGGCAAGGATCTCGTGAAGGCCTACAACTCCCGCGGCTACTTCGACGACGGCACGCAGGTGAAGGACTGGAAGACCCTGAAGGACGACAAGGGCAACATCACCGGCGCGCAGCTGACGTTCAAAGGCCCTGACGGCAAGGAATACTCGCAGGTCATCAACGGGATGGAGGACGCCTATCGCATGGGTGCCTTCATGCTGTCGCCCGAGAACGTGTTCAACACCGGCTGGGCCGAGATCCAGGCGGCGAAGAAGGCGCAGCTCGAAATGGCGAAGGAAGATCGTAAGTTCCAGCGCGACGTTTACCGTGATGACCGCAAGGCCGCCAACCAGTCCGCCCTGCAGAGCCAGCGTGACGATGCCGCACTTGAGCGCACGGTAACCGGCAAGCAGATGGACGCGGCCAACAAGTCCAGCGCCGTGAACCAGAAGGTCGAACTGCTCAAGCGGAACGGATTCTCCGACGATTGGATCGCTCAGAACCTCCCCGCGATCCTTGGGATCGGCGAGTACAAGAAGGCGATTTCGCCGGACGACGCTCGCCTTCGCCTGCACGAGGGCCGTATCAAGAACGACTACAGCTACGCTCGCAAGAGCCAGGCCGAGCAGCGGGCGATCATCGAGCAGGACATGCAGATGATCTACGGCAGCCAGCCGCAGCAGCGCAGCAATCCCTTGTCCGGCGGGATATCCGGCCAAGGCGCCAGGCCGACCGGGCGCGTCCCGATGATCTACGACACCACCACCGGCAAGACGGTGCCTTACTCCCGGTAAACCCTGCTGCCCTCGGCGGTCGGATTGTTCTATCATCGGACCATCCGCACCGTAACCGAACCGCCGAGGGCATATCGTGGCTGAAAACCGCTTCCTCCAGTCCCCCATCGACAAGCTGATCGAAGAGTCCAAGAGCTACGAACTGCCCAAGATTGAGCTCCCGGAGCGATCCGAACCGCGCAGCGCCGCGCAATCCATGCGCACCAGCGGCCTGATGCCGCCGCAGAACTTCCAGCCGATCTTCGAAGAGGCTAGCGCCGAGTATGGCGTTCCGCTGAACGTGCTCGCCGCGCTTGGCCAGCAGGAATCGAGCTACAATCCGAGCGCGGTCGGTGCGCGCACGAAATGGGGCCGCGCCAAGGGCCTGATGCAGTACCTTGACAGCACCGCGAGCAGCCTCGGCATCAATCCGTTCGACGCCAAGCAGTCGATCCATGCCGCGGCCAAGCAGCTGCGCGAGCGCCTGGACAAGGGCTACACCCTCGAAGAAGCCATCATGGCGCACCACGGCGGCGACGATCGCAGGCAGTGGGGCCCGAAGACCCGCCAGTATGTGCAGGACGTGATGGGCAAGGCCGGCAAGATCGGCCAGGGCTTCATGCAGAACGCCCAGGCTTCCGCCGAAGAGGCCGAAGAGTTCGACCTGTCCGCCATCCAGGCCGAGCTCGATGCCAAGGAGCCGGGCCGCTACAAGGTCGTGATGCCCGGCCAGGAGCCGCCTTCTCCGCTGCGCCCTGACGTGCAGCAGGAAATGATCAAGACCGGCGCCGATCCGGTCGAGGCCGCGAAGGCTGTCGCCGCAACCACGCCGCAATCCGCACCGGCAGCCCAGACGCCGGCTGTGCAGACTCAGGCGCAGGAAACGCCAGACGATGGCGGCATGCTGAGCGATGCCGGCAACCTCCTGTGGATGGGCACAACCAGCGCAGCGCAGAACCTGCGCGAGCTCGTCAGCCGCATTCCGGTGGTGGGCGAAAGCATTGTGCGGGCCGGCGATGCCGCCGACCGCTGGCTGCAGGGCAAGGACTCCGAAACCCTGCTGCGCGAAAGCATCGAGGCCTCCCGCAAGGATCTGACGCCCGAGCAATCGCAGGCGCTCAACAAAGCCTGGTGGGATTCCGAGAAGGGCACCTTCGGCCCGGCCTGGAGCGATCCGCGCGCCTATGCCGGCGGCATCATCCAGTCCCTGCCGGAAACGGTGCTGACCATGGGGGCAGCCGGGCGCCTCGCCAAGGCTTCCTATTTGCGCGCCATCGCCAAGGGTGGATCGCAGGCAGCCGCTGCAACCGCAGCCGCGCGCACCGCCACCATCGCCGGCGGCGTGACCGAGGGTCTGATGGGTGGCGCCGGCACTGCGCGCCAAGTGCGTGACGAGATCATGAAGATCAAGCCGGAAGACCTGGCGAAGTCCGAGGCGATCCAGTCGCTGATGTCGGAAGGCATGAGCCTCGAGGCTGCCCGAGCGCAGCTCGCCGAGGATGCGGCCACGCAGGGCTTCCTGATCGCCGGCACCGCCACCGGCCTGTTCGGCGGTCTGGGTGACCGGGCGCTGGCGAACCTGATCACCGGGCGCGTATCGGCGAACCTCGCCGGCCGTGTCGCCAAGGGCGCGGTGGCCGAAGGCATCTTCGAGGAACTGCCGCAGTCGATGGCCCAGAAGGCGGCCGAGAACTATGCCGTCAGCAAGGCAGACCCGAACCGCAAGATCGGCGAAGGCGTCGTGAACGAAGGCCTTGGCGGTCTGGCTGTCGGTGGCGTGATGGGCGGCGCCATGGGTGGTGCAGCCTACCAGCGCACCGAAACCGAGCAGCCGCAGGAGCGTGTCGAACCGACCCTTGGCGAGGTCGCCGATCCGACCGCTACGCCCGGCCCGACCCAATCCGACACCACTCCGCAGAGCGCTGCGCCGGCCACGCCAGCATCCGAAGCGCCGCAGCAGGTGCCACCGGCAGCGGTCAACGACAACGCCGCGCCAGCAGCGCAGCAAGCCGCTCCGCAGCCGCCGAAGGGCCCGCTGTCGCGTGCGGCCGAGCGCGTGATCCAGCAGTCCGGCGAGCCGGTCACTGTCGTGGCTCCGGATGGAGAGGTCGCGGGTACGCTGGAGAGCTACGTCGACCAGGGCAACGGCCGCTGGACGGCGCGCGTCACCGCCGAGGATGGAAACACCTACGACTTCACGCACGAGGATGGCGTCGACATCGTGCGCAGCCAGACCGCCGCGCAACCGGAGCCGGAGGCCATCGAGGAAGCGTCGGCGATCGAAGAGCCGGCAGCCGTCGAGCAGCCTGCCATGCCTGAGCAGGGCGCGGCCGACACTGCGCCAGTTGTAAACCCGCAGTTGACCACTGAGCAGCCTTCCTCCCAGCGCACGCCCCTGCTGAGCGAGCGCATCCAAGCAGAGGCCGAGAAAGGCCTTGACCAGATGAGCGAGGCTGAACTGCGCGGCGAATTGAAGGCGGTGGCCAAGCAGGCGAAAGAGCTTGAGATCACCAAGGAAAGCCCGCGCGAGGTTCGCAACGAGCACGCTCGCCTGACCAAACGCCGCAAGGCTATCGAGCAGGCCATCAACGCTCTGACCAGGCCGAAGCAGGAAGAGCCGGTGAGCGCGGCCAAGGAGATCGTCGAGCGGCCGAAGGTCGAGCCGACCAATAGCCTGCAGGGCGAGCCGGCGAGCTGGGTGATCCGAAACAAGGAAACCGGCGAAGTCATCATGGAGACCTTCGACAAGAAGAAGGTCGATGCGCTGAATACCGAGAAATACGAGGCTGTGCCGATCCAGCAGCACCTCGGCGAGCTGAATCAGAAGATCAAGGCCGGCGACGAGGCAACCGTCAAGGAATCCTTGACAGCTGGGCAGCCTGCATCCGCTCCGCAGGTCGGCCAGGCCGTCGTGCTCGGCAAGGGCCGCCAGCAGGGCACCATCACCGACGTTGGCGACGGCTTCGTCAAGGTGAAGATGGGCACCCGCACCGAGAAGATGGATATGTCCACCTTCAACCGGCGCATGGCTGCCGCTGGCGATCAAGCCCAGCCGGCACCGCGCCGCGGAGAAGTTGGTGGGATGCTGGCCGCTGGTGAGGTGGTGACGACATCCAGCGGCCGGCAGACAACGCCGTTCCCGAAAATCGACGTGGATGGCAATCGCAAGGCTGTTAACACGATCAAGCGCGTGGACCAGTGGCTGATGCAGAACGCCATTGACGAAGCGCGCGCGCGTGGCGACGAGTTCAATGCTCGCCAGTTCGAGGCGAACCTAGGCAGACCAAGCCAAGCCGACAAGGACAGCGCAGAGGAATACCTGTTTGGCGAACAGCCGCCAGTCATACGATCGACCTTGAAGCCGCTGGTGCGTGATGAAGCAGAGAGCGCAGAGAGGCCTGCAGAGAGCGACAATAAGCCCGTCACCACCAAGAAGGTAGGAGACGGCATCACTGCTGGCTCCAAGCGTCAGCCTATAGTTGAAACCGCTGATGCCTATGCCGACCGTGTTCGCTCCATTGCGCGCGAGTTCTCCGGTACATATTCCGGACGCTCTATGGCTCCGCTCGCTGCCGACATTGCCGAACATGCCATTGCAAATAATCGTCGCCTGACCGACGCCGAAATTGCTGGCCTTGCTGAGAAGCACGAGATCCCGGCTGATGTTGTAGAGCAGCTTGTTGGCCAGCCATTCAGTTTCGACGGAATTAAAGGAGCTGCAGAGCGTGGCGAGCCCGGGGCTATTGCGCTGCGCAAGGCAGCCAAGCCAGTCACTACCAAGAAGGTGGGAGACGGCATCACCGCCACCGTGATCGACCCGAGCGTCATGCGCCAACCGGCAGCCGAGCAGAAGCCAGCAGCCGAGCAGGCCGTCACCAAGCCTGCCGAGTACGGCGCCAGCAACAAGCTGGTGACCGCCGACCGCGCCGCGGAGCTACGCGCCAAGCTGAAGGCGAAGCTGAACGGCTCGCAGCTGAACAGCGGCATCGATCCCGAGATCCTGGCGATGGGCACCGAGCTCGCCGTCTTCCACATCGAGGCCGGCGTGCGCCGCTTCGCCGAGTTCGCGCGCACCATGGCGGCGGACCTGGACATGCCGCTCGAGAAGGTCAGGCCCTACCTACGCAGCTGGTATAACGGCGCCCGCGACATGATCGAGGATTCCGGCCTGTCGATCGAAGGCATGGACGGCCCGGACGAGGTTCGCGCCGCCCTGCGCCAGCTCGACGCCGGCGACACCGCACCGGCGGCACCGGCCGCCAAGCGCGAAACCGTATCGACCCCGGCAGGCCGCGAGTTCGAGGTAAAGCACAAGGTCATCGAGGCCGACGAACTGGTCACGTCGAATGATGCCACCGGCGCCATCAACCCGGACTACCCGAAGGAGCTGCAGCCGCGCGACCGCTCCCGCTCCGCCTCGCTCGACCAGATCAACGACATCGCCAGCAAGCTGAACCCGCGCCTCTTGGGCGAGAGCGCCAGCGCGACAGACGGCGCCCCGATCGTTTCCCCCGACAACGTTGTCGAGAGCGGCAACGGCCGGACGCTTGCCATCCGCCAGGCCTATGCCCGCGGCATGGCCGACCGCTACCGCGAATGGCTGGCAAGCCAGGGCTACGACGTGGCCGGCATGAAGGCGCCGGTGCTGGTGCGCGAGCGCGTCACGCCCATGTCCATGGAAGAGCGGATCGCCTACACCACGGAAGCGAACGACCGCACCACCCTGGAACTGAGCTCGACCGAGCGCGCCCTGTCCGATGCCCGCAAGATGGGCCCGATCCTGCACCTGTATCGTGGCGGCGACCTGCAGGCCGCAGCGAACCGCGACTTCGTGCGCGCCTTCGTGGGCGACGTGGCCGCCAAGGCAGACCGTGGCCGCATCCTGGATGGTGACGGCATGCTGTCCCAGGACGGCCGGCGCCGCATCGAGGCCGCCCTGCTGGGTAGCGCCTACGGCGACGAGACGCTGATCACCGATCTCTTCGAGAGCGCAGACACCGACATCAAGGCCATCGGCGGCGCTCTGCTCGACGTTGCCGGCAGCTGGGCGAAGATGCGTGAGGATGCACGCGAGGGTGTGATCTCGGAGAGCGTCGACACGACTCCGAACCTGCTCGAGGCCGTGAACCTGATCCGCCGGGCCCGCGCCGAAGGCCGCCCCATCCTGGAGCTTGTGCGCCAGAATGACTTCTTCTCCGGCGAACTCGACCCGGTGACCTTGGGATTCATGAGCATCTTCTACCGCGGCGAGAGCTTCACGCGCGCCCGCGGCCGGGATAAGGTTGCCGATGCGCTGCGGTACTATACTGAGCAGGCCCAGCTGTCCCAGCCTGGAACCAATATGTTTGGCGAGCCGGAAGTCACCGGCGCCGAGATCCTGAGAGGCACCAATGACCGACTCCAACGGCAAGAGCAGCAAGCCGGCCAGCAACAAGACATCTTCGCAAGCCCGCGAACTGATGGCGAGAACGCTGGAGCACCTGGCGGAAACGGACAAGGACCACAGCCTGAAGCGGCGGGCCAAGCGCCTGCGCAAGGAGGCCTGAATGCACCAGGTTCCCGCGAGCGTGTGGAACGAGATCGCCCGGACGCAGGAGCTGCGCAACCCGTCGTTCAGGCAGCTGATGGCGATGCCGCAGGACAAGATGCTGAAGGAGCTGGGCAGGCAGGCCGAGGCGCTGACGGCGAACAAGGTGCCGGACAGCGTGATCAACGCCTACCAGGCGATGGCGCCACTGCTGGCCGAGAACGAGGCGATCAGCCAGCATATCGAGCAGACGGGCAATTCCAGCCTGAGAGCAGCACTGCCGGAGATCCTGAACGCACCGGAAGCGGTGGCGATAGCATCCAAGGACAGATCGTTGAGCAGGAGCGAGAAGAAGCTGTTGCTGACGATGCTCAAGCGCCTGGAGCCGGCGACCTCGATCAACGTCTAGCGGCTCAGCGAAAGGCGCAGAACGCCCCGACCAAGTGGGGCGACAAGGCCAGCATCGACGCCGCCCTTCCCCTGCTGCTGCCCGAGCAGCGCGACGACGTGCTCAAGGCCGAGCAGCGCCTGGCCGGGCACAACGGCATCCTCTACACCAACGGCACCGGCACCGGCAAAACCGCGACCGGCCTTGGCGTTGCCAAGCGCTTCATCAATGACGGCAAGGACAACATCGTCATCGTCGTGCCGAGCGACAAGATCGCCTCGGATTGGGTGAAGTTCGCCCGCATGCTGGGCGTCGAGCTCAAGCAGCTGGCCGACACCAACGACAACGGCAAGACCGGCCCGATCGTCACCACCTATGCGAACTTCGGCCAGAACGAGAGCCTGGCGCAGCGCGATTGGGATCTGGTGATCGCCGACGAGTCGCACTACCTGTCGAGCAACGAGGGCGGCGACAAGACCGCGGCGCTCGAGCAGCTGCGCGCCCTGACCGGCCACCATGACGGCTTCTACCGCTGGGTGCGCCAGCGTCACGCAAAGGAGTGGCAGGCCTTCTCGGCGGCTATGCAGGACCGCGCCGATGCAAACGGCAACCCAGACGTGCCGATGGAGCGCTACATCGCCCTCGAGGCCGCCGAAGCCAAGGCCCGCGAGAAGTGGAACGCCATCGAGCAGCCGGCCCGCGAGAAGTGGAACCAGCGCTGGGCAAAGCAGGAGAGCCTGCCGAAGACGGTTATGCTGTCGGCGACCCCGTTCGCCTACGCGAAAAACGTCGACTATGCCGAGGGTTACCTGTTCCACTACGTCGAGCCGGCCGACCTGCTGAAGTCGCAAGGCAACGTCGGCGGCTACAACTCCGGCAGTCCGCGCGACCGCTTCCTGATGCAGCACTTCGGCTACCGGATGCGCTACAACAAGCTGACGGCGCCGGAGTCTGGCGTGAACTCGCAGCTGATGGAGCAGCAGTTCAACCAGTGGCTGAAGAGCACAGGTGCGCTGTCCGGCCGCCGCCTCGAGGTGGCGCACGACTATGACCGCAAGTTCGTGCTGGTCGACGATGCCGTTGGCACCAAGATCGACGAGGGCCTGAAGTATCTGCGCGAGGCCGAGGAAGGCCGCTACCGCGAAGTCTACGAGGCGGTCAGCAAGCAGTTCGACTACCAGCGCCGCATGTACCTGCTGGAGTCCATGAAGGCCCGCGCCGCCGTGCCGATCATCCGTGAGCACCTGGCGCTCGGCCGCAAGATCGTGGTCTTCCATGACTTCAACAAGGGCGGCGGCTTCAACCCGTTCAACGACGCCATCCGGGAGATCATCGACCCGGACGTGAAGAGCATGGCGCGCAGCGTGCTGAGCAAGCCAATGTTCAAACTGGATTTCACCGGCCTGTTCTCGCCGATCGAGACGCTGGGCGAGGCGTTCCCCGACGCGCTGTTCTTCAACGGCACCGTGTCGAAGGGCCAGCGCCGGGCGAATGCCGACCTGTTCAACGACGACGATTCCGGTCGCAATCTGATCGTGGTGCAGTCGGATGCCGGGCGCGAGGGCGTGAGCCTGCACGACACCACCGGCCGGCACCAGCGCGTCGAGATCAACCTTGGCATGCCGGTCAAGCCGGTGGCTGCGACCCAGATCGAAGGCCGCATCTACCGCACCGGCCAGGCCTCCGATGCCATCTTCCGGTATCTGACCACCGGCACCGCATGGGAGGCGGCAGCCTTCGCATCGAAGATCGCCGAGCGTGCATCGACGGCCGAGAACTTGGCGCTTGGCGAAGAGGCCCGCGGCCTGAAGGAAGCCTTCATCGACGCCTACCAGAACGCCGACGCCTTCCCGGCCAGCGCCGAGGACGGCAAGGGCGGCAAGGACTACGACCGCAAGCTGTCGGCCGCCTTCACGACGAGCCCGTTCGATCGCGCCAAGACGTTCTATTGGGCGCAGCAGAAGAACAGCAAGCGCCGCGACCAGCGCGAGGGCCAGGACTACTTCGCCACGCCGGAGCCGGTCGGCTTCAAGATGGTGGAGTGGGCGAACATCCAGCCGAACGACAAGGCCCTGGAGCCGTCCGCCGGCCATGGCGCCATCGCCCGGTTCTTCCCCGAACAGTCCGACGTGACGATGGTGGAGCCGAGCTACGAGCTGTCGCAGCGCGCGGCGCTGGCGAACGGCAATGCCAGGATCGTCAACGACCGCTTCGAGCAGCTGCACATCAACAACAAGTTCGACGCCATCGTGATGAATCCGCCCTATGGCAGCGGCGGCAAGACATCGACCGAGCACTTGGCGAAGGCCGCGAAGCACCTGCGCGACGGCGGCCGGATCGTGGCGCTGATCCCGCGCGGCGGCATGGCAGACAAGCGGCTTGCTGATTTCCTCGAGAGCGAAGAGGCGGCCGATCTCTACACCGTGGCGAAGATCGACATGCCGGCGGTGACCTTCGAGCGCGCCGGCACCGCCGTGAACACGCAAGTGCTGGTGCTCGAGAAGCACACCAACGCGGCCGACGCCGATGGAATCCTGCAGCGCAACATCGACCTGTCGAATGCCGAGAGCGTCAACGAGCTCTTCGATCGCCTCGAGAGCCTGAGCCTGCCGGATCGCCAGCCGACCAGCACGCCGGAGCCCAAGCAGGAGATCGTCGAGCACACCACCGCCAAGGGCAAGGTGCTGCGCGGCATCATCCGCACCGACCTGACGAAGGCCGAAGCGCAGGAGATCGACAGGTTCACCTTCCGCAAGAAGAACGCCGCCGGCGAAACCGGCTGGTTCATCCGCGCCAAGCACCTCGACCAGGGGCCGCGCTACAGTGTAGCGGCTGAAGCCGACCGCAACCTGATCGCCATCCACAACCTGTCCGCCGAGAACCTAGCCTTCGCCGACAAGATGGGCGGCATCGCTGTCCCGTCCATTGGCGTTGTGACCACCGAAGCCGGCGGCGTCGATGGATTTGGCGAGATCACCCTTATCGGCACCAAGGATCTTGGCAACCCGCGCCAGGAGCCGGTATTCAGTGCTGACGCCTACACCGTGCGCTTCCCGCGGCCAGAGTTCCGCAAGGCCAAGATTAAGGACGCAGATGCCATCCTCAAGCCGCTGAAGCCGATTTCTGAAGAGTTCGATGATCGCCGCGTGATGGATTCGTTCGATGCGATGGTTAATCGTGGCGATGGATCGCGCGCCATTGATGACTGGATGAGCAGCCCGGCAGCTATGGCCATGTTCCTTCGCGAGAAAGGGCATGACGTGAAGCCTGCCATGCGCGATACCACCCTGGATTCTCCTTTCACGCCGGCGGATATCCTTGGAATGGAGGAACTGATCAATAAGGCCAATCGCTACGCCGAGCTTGATCAGAACGAAGCGCCAGAGGTTGCCGAGGTAGAGCGCCTACTGGATGAAGCTATCGACAAGAAGTACGCCAAGCGACCTGCGCTGGCTGGAAAGGTGAAAGAGCGCCTGATGGGTCGGCCAGGATGGGCTGCCTTCACGCTCAAGGGCGATCTGCAGAAAGCCAAGCGCGGCCCTGATGTTGACCCATGGGAAACTCGCACCCAGGTCAGTCGCCTGCTTGAAGAGAACAACCTGGAGCTTGAGTTCAAGCAATGGGTCGAAGGCAAGATCCTGCCAGTGATGGGCGAACCCCTGCTTACCGTTGGCCGTAAGAAAGTGCCGTACACGCTGGACAATATCGTAGACGTGATGACGCGCGGCCCGGTGCGCGGGCAAGAGAAGACCATGACTTTCAGCTCCGGTCAGGCCCGAGCTGCATCGTCGGTTGAGTTCTCCGATGTCGAGCAGATGCGAAAAGCGGCAGCGGAAAGCATCGTCGATCCTCAGCAATACGAAGAGGCCAAGAAGGTCACTGAAAAGCTGCTCGACCAGTACCGTGACGCGGCGATTAAGTTCACCCAGCACACCACTTGGGACGGGCGACCAGACACGTTCGAGGCGCTGGATGCCTCGATGCGCGCCATCGCCAAGTTCAGCACGAAGAAGAAGCGCGACCGCGCGGCGATGGAAGCTGCGCTGAAGTCCGAGAAGTTCGACGTGGCCGCCATGAAGGCTGCGGCCAAAGGCGGCGGCGCTACGGTGGATAAGTCTCTGATCCAGTCGATCGAAGCCGAGATCCAGAAGTGGGCAGGGCGCCTGGAGAAGCTGGAGCCAGGCGACTCGCGCATTCCCGAGGTCGAGCGCCGGCTGAAGCAGAACCAGGATGCTCTGCAGGAAGAGCTGGCCAAGGCAGCAGACCAGGCTCCACGCGATCCGATCGGGCTGGCTATGCTGGCCGCAGAGGCTCTGCTGAATGCGCCGGTTCCGTATTTCGAGGCCAAGCCGCAGCGCGCCGTGAGCCTTAATGAGTTCGCCGGCGCCGTGGTGCCGAAGAATCTGCCAGCCGAGGCGCGGGCCATCCTCGAGAAGAACGGCATCGAGATCGTCGAGTACGAAGGCGATCGTCTGAAGGCGGTGCGCGAGGCAGCGAACAAGCTGCACGAACAGCGCGGCGACATCCGCTACTCCGTCCAGGACGGCGAGGCGCCGCTGAGTGTCAACCAGGTTCGCGCCGCCATCACGCGCGGGCCGTTCGGCGTCATCGTCGACAAGATGGTCGAGAAGGGCCTGATCGTCATCCACTCGAACAGCAGCACCCTGCCGAAGGACATGGGGCGCGGGAAGCGTGGCGTTCAGGCGGTGACCGCGCCTGACAACACCATTCACCTGGTTGCCTCGAACCTGACCAGACAGAACGCCAATGCGGTCCTGCTGCACGAAATGTTTCACTCCGGCGTGGAAAGCCTGGTCGGCTCCAAGCGCTGGGCGGATCTGCAGGGGCGCCTGGGCAGCCTCTACCGCCAGGCCGAGCGGTCGAGCGGCAAGGCTCGGGAAATCTTCGATCGGGCCCGCGCCCGCGTGGCCGATGCCAAGGCCCAAGGCGCCGTCGCGCGCCGCATGGAGGTGGAAGAGTTCGGAGCCTACGCGATCGAGGAATACGAGAGCATGCCGTCTGCCTTCCGCAAGTGGGTGGACGATCTGGTCGGCGCCATCAAGGCCTGGATGTTCAGCCGCTACGGCCGCCAGATCGGCCAGGTCACCCCGGCGCAGCTGCGCGCCCTGGCGAAGGATGCGCTGATCACCATCGCCCTGCATCGTCGCGGCGAGCTGTTCGGGCCGATTGCTGAGCGGTTCAGCTCCGTGAGGGTCACCGAAACGCCGGCATTTAAGCGCTGGTTTGGTGACTCGAAGGTTGTCGATGCGAACGGAAATCCGCTGGTGGTGTATCACGGGACAAAGGACGACATCACCAAATTTGATAAGCGCAAGTCCAGAACAAACAAAGCGTTCTTCTTCGCAACCGATCGCGGTTTTGCCAGCTCGCCCGCCTATACGGGGTATATCGGCGGCCGCGCCAAGGGAGGGGGTAACGTCATGCCTGTTTATCTGAGTATCAAGAATCCTCTTGTGCTTGATGACTTGTCTTATAACCCAATGTTTGAATCCGGCGTGATTGATGAGGCAAGGAACGCTGGCCATGACGGCATCCATGTCACCAAAGACGGCCGGTGGATTGCTTTTGAGCCTAAGCAGATCAAGAGCGCCATCGGCAACGTCGGCACCTTCGACCCAGAGAATGCCGACATCCGCTACAGCGTCCGTCCGTCCGAGGCATTCAACGATCTGAACCAGTCGCAGAAGGACTTCCTCGACAAGATCGGGCCGACCAGTCTGCCGCAGCGCCTGCGCGATCGCTTCGACCAGCTGACCGATAACCTTGGCCTGCGCATCCGCCAAGCTGGCGTCGACCGCTACGCCGCGCTACTGCGCAACGACCAGGCGCTGCTGGGTGCCGATACGCTGGAAGGCTCGATCGCCTCGAGCTCGTGGGTGCTGGCGCGCATGAGCCATGCCGCAGGCGGTGCCGTCTCCGCCATGATGGATGCCGGCAGGATCTACCTCGATCCGAAGGAAAAGGTCATCGACGTGCGCGAAGGAACCCAAGGCCTCGCCGCAACGCTGCGCAGTCTTGGGTCTCCGGCGGAGATCGACCGTTTCATGGGGTGGATCGCGGCGAACCGCGCCAACAAGCTGTTCAAGCAAGGCCGCGAAAACCTCTTCAGTCACTCCGAGATCCAAGCCGGCATGAAGCTGTCCGGCGGCAAGCTCGAGAACGGCAAGAGCCGCAGCATCCTCTACGCGAAGGCCTGGAAGGAGCTGCAGCAGCACCGCGACGACGTGCTGGGCATCGCCGAGCAGGCTGGGCTTCTCAAGCCGGCCATGAGCAAGCCAGACGCCGGCCTGGTCATCGCGCGCAAATACGAGGCACCGGCCGCGATCATCAAGCAGCTGACCGAGGCCAAGAACGCGCTCGACGCCGCACGCACGCCGGACATGCTGACCACCGCTGAGCAGAAGGTGGACATGGCGAACGATGCCCTGCTCGACTGGCTGAATGGTGCTGTGCAGTCGATGAAGATCGACATGCTCAACACGCCGCAGGACCGCCTCGACGCGATCACGCAGGAGCTCGACGACCTGCAGCGCTCGCAGCGCGAGCTGTGGTCCGAAGAGTTCTACGTTCCGTTCTACCGCGTGATCGACGAGGACTCGATCGGCGGCCCGCGCGCCGGCTCCGGCCTGTCCCGGCAGCAGGCCTACAAGAAGCTGAAGGGCGGCAAGCAGCACCTGAACGACCTGCTCGACAACACGCTGCTCAACTTCCACCACCTGATTCAGGCGAGCCTCAAGAATCAGGCCGCGGCGCAGGCCATGGCGAACGCCGAGGCGCTGGGCATTGCCGAGCAGACCACCGAAGCGAAGCGCGACAAGAAGGCCAGCACCTACGTCATGGTTGATGGCGAGAAACAATGGTACGACGTGAGCGACCCGCTGACCTTCAAGGCGGTTTCCGCCCTATCGAACGCCGGCCTGAATACGCCGGTGATGAAGGTTGGACGCGCCTTCAAGCGCTTCTTCACCAATATGACCACCATCACGCCGCAGTTCGTGGTGGCGAACGTCCTGCGCGATACGCTGTCCGCCATGGCGACTTCGCCGACCAGCTCGGTGCCGTTCAAGACGGCGTTCAAGGGTGCGCTGACCTACTGGAACGACCACAACCGAGCGCGCATGATGGCGAGCGGCGGGGCCTTCTCCTTCGGTCACGTCTATGGCCAGAACGCCGACGAGATCAAGGCGAGCCTGACCGTCTCCATGCGCAAGGCCAAGGTGCTGCGCGATCCGAAGCTGATCCCTGGCGCGCTGCTGACCGCCTGGCGCAAGTATCACGCGGTCACGGACTTCGCCGAGAACATCAACCGCGCCGGTATCTGGGAACGCAACCTGGAGAAGGGCAAGCTGAAAGCTGCCTTCGAGGCGCGCGACCTGATGGACTTCTCGGCCCATGGTGACGCTATCGCCATTCGCATCCTGACCGATCTTGTGCCGTTCCTGAATGCGCGCATCCAGGGCCTCGACAAGCTGTACCGGGCTGGCTTCAAGCCTGGCTCCAAGGTCGCAATGGGCAAGGGCACCAAGGCAGACCGGCAGGCCTTCGCGCGATTCATGGCGGTCACCGGTGCGCTGACGCTGGCGAGCACGCTCCTGTTCCTCAACAACTACGACGACGACGAATATCGCAAGCTCGAGGACTGGCAGCGCGACACCTACTGGATCATCCGCATCGGCGACGAAATGTTCTTCATTCCGAAGCCGTTCGAGGTGGGCGCCATCGCGACCATGGGCGAGCGCCTGGCCGAGCAATTCGCCGACCCTGCTGTCGGTGGCGAGAAGTTCGCCCAGCGCCTCGGCCACATGCTGACCGATACCTTCGCCTTCGACCCGACGCCGCAGCTCGTGAAGCCGGCGGTCGAGGTGTTCTGGAAGAACAAGGACTCGTTCACCGGCCGCCCGATCGAGGACCAGTCCATGGAGCGCCTGAGCCCGAGCCTGCGCAGCCGGCCGGACACGTCGCGTCTGGCAGATGCGGCGAGCCGTGGCATGGAGGCTGCAGCCGGCGCCGTCGGCGGCCAGGATCTTGCGCTGTCGCCGGTGCAGATCGACCACCTGATCAGGGGCTATACCGGCTCGGTAGGTGCCACTGCCGTGGCGACGGCCGACACCCTATGGCGCCGCGCGATGGGAGAGGAACTGCCGGCCCGGCGCTGGCACGAGTACCAGCCGATCAAGCGCTTCTACCGCGACCTGACGCAGGAGCCGACCTACACCCGTTACGGGACCGACTTCTACGAGGCGCTGAAGAAGGCCGATCGCGCCTATGCCGACCTGATGCACCTGGAGAAGTACGGCGACGAGAAGCGCGCCGCGGCGCTGGCTGAAGAGAAGGCCGGCGAGCTCGGCATGCGCAAGGCGCTCAATGCCGTGCGCCGCGACCTGGCGAAGATCAACGCCGACATGAAGCGCATTCAGCTCGACAAGGAAATGAGTGGGGAGGCGAAGCGCCTGGAGCTCGATCGGCTGCGCTCGCTGCGCAACCTGATCACGGAGCAGGTCGGCAAGGATCTCGAGCAGGAGAAGATCAGGAAGCGCGCCGCCGCTGACTGACCAGAATGCCGAGGATGAACAGGGCAGGGAGCATGATAGCGGGGTGCTTGAGCAGGGTTAGGATGATCAGCCCTGCCGGCACCCAGCCGAACACGATCAGGCCGAAGCCGAGCGGCGTCTGCCAGTGTGCCGGCGCCTGCGTGTAGGCGAAGAACCCGATGATGGTGATCAGAATGCCGAGAGCGGCGAAGTCTTCAAGCATGGTCGCCTCCTGGCGCTGGTTTCGGGTAGGATAGCACTGCCGCAAGTTATGATGCCGCTCCGACGCTGGCGGGCTGTTATCTGGTTAGGAGCGGTCCAGGAAATGGGGGCGGCTCCCTGCCTGGGCCTCACGACGCTGTAGGTCGGCAGCGAATCAGCCCTTCGCCGACCGCTTCCTCTGCTCCATCTGGCGCACGGCTTCCTGGATATTCCAGAGCCGTTGCACCTCTTCCTCTTCCGCCATGGCGACCGCCTCGCGGCATGGTGGCGCCGCGATGGCATTCGCAAGTGCCGCGTGGCGGTTTTTGGTTCCGAAATCGGACCATGACGACTATCATCAGACCGAATTAATCCGCCGGGGAGCATGGATGAACGAGGAATTGAGGCAGGCCGCCGAAGTGGCGAAGTCGCCCGACACCTACAACTGGCTGACCTACATGTGGGTATGCGTCGTTTCTGGCTGGGGCGGCCTGGTCCGGTTCCTCAACTCGATGCGCGACAGCAAAGAGACGGCGCGACAGGCTATCCTGACGCTGGTTACCGGGCTCGTGACCTCGACCTTCGTCGGGGTGCTGACCTTCTGGCTGTGCGAAATGGCGAACTTCCAGCCGCTGACCACCGCCGTCTGCATCGCCATCACCGGCCACGCCGGCGCCGAAGCCTTGCGCTCCATTCAGGACGGCGTGCTGAGCCGACTGGCCGCGGCATGGAAAGCGGCCACCACCAACCCAGGAGAGAAGAAATGAGCAAGTTCAGGCTGTCGCAGCGCTCGCTGTCGCGCATGGAAGGCGTGCACCCCGACCTGGTGCGCGTGGTCAAGCGTGCCATCGAGCTGACCGAGATCGACTTCGGTATCACCGAGGGTTTGCGCACCAAGGAACGCCAGCGCGAGCTGGTGGCCGCCGGCGCCAGCAAGACCATGAACAGCCGGCACCTGACCGGGCACGCCATCGACGTAGCAGCCTATGTCGGCGGCGAAGTGCGCTGGGACTGGCCGCTCTACATCACCATCGCCGAGGCCTTCCAGCAGGCGGCGCGCGAGCTGGACGTACCGATCATCTGGGGCGGCTTCTGGGGCCGGCTGGATCTGGTCATGGACATTGACCAGTCCATCGCCGACTACACCGCACGCAAGCGCCGCGAGGGCGGGCGCCCGCTGCTCGATGGCCCGCATTACGAACTCGATAAGCAGGTGTATGCCTGATGGCACCGCATCGCACGGGATCGCACCATGCTGAATAACCTGATCGCCAAGGCGCTGGGGGGCGTGAACCTCTACCTGATCATCGCCAGCGCGGCCTTCGCCGCCGGCTGGCTGGTGCATGGCTGGAAGGAAGACAGCGCGAACCTGGCCGTCGAGCGCGCCGCCGCGGCCATCGAGCAGCAGGCCCTGGCCCGGGAATCCGCCATCGCCGCCAAGGTGGAGCAGCGCCTTGGCGAGCTGAAGGCCAACCAGACCGTCATCGATAGGGGCGTGATCCGTGAAATACAAAATCCTGTATATCGAAATGTTTGCATGCTGCCGACTGCTGTAGATATGCTCAACGCTTTGGCTAGAGGCGAAGAGTATGGGGGCATTCAGAGATCTGACGGGGAAACGGTACGGGAAGCTGACAGTAAAGCGCCTTGATCAACCCGTCTTTACTGCCGGTGGAACCAAACACAATACCTGGCTGTGCGAGTGCGATTGCGGAAATACGAAGATCTGCCGAGGAAATAACTTGGCTAGCGGCAGAAACGTATCCTGCGGCTGCGCTCCTCGGCATAAGCCAAAGCACGGCTATGATGGGCACCCCCTACAAATAGCGTGGGAGGGAATGATCAGTCGTTGCTACAACAAAAACTGCAAGGGCTACAAAAACTATGGTGCCAGAGGAATAACTGTCTGCCCTGAATGGCGCTGCAGCCCTATCCCATTCATCGAATACATGCTCGATCTTGGTTGGCGCGAAGGACAAGACCTGTCGATCGACAGGATCGACAACAGCAATTCCTACAGGCCAGGAAATATCAGGCTAGCCACCAGGAGCGAGCAAGCGAGAAACCAGAGGCGGAACGTATTGCTTGAATTCAAGGGAAGGACTGCAACGATGATTGAGTGGTCGGAGGTCACAGGAATTCCGTACAGAAGGCTGCAGAGTAGAATTTACAGGGGGTGGAGCGCTGAGCGTGCGCTTGCGGAGGCCGCAGATGTATAAGCTGATACTTTCAGCCCTCCTTGTTCAGGTTTTAGCCGCGTGCTCGTCAACTCCGCAGCCCGCGGCGAAGCAGTACCAGCAGAACCTGCTGGTGAAGTGCCGGGAGGCGCTGCCGGAGCTCGATGACGGCACCGGTGGCGAGGTGCTGGTCACCATGACCCAATGGGCTGCCATCTATCACGACTGCAAGACCCGGCATAACGGGCTGGTGGATGCGCTCGCCCGATAAGCATCACCCGCCGACTCTCGCCGGCAGGCTGTTTGATGGGGTGGGGTTAGGGGGTGATGATGTTTGTAGCTACGGTGAAGGCAAACAGCATGACTAGCGTCGCGCAGAATCGAGCCGCGCTAAGCGGCCAGATCAGAAAGCAGATAGCCAAATACGCCAGCGTGGATAGCAGCATTCACGCCTCCTTCGCAGCCATTGCGGCGGACATTATTTCCCTCAAGTCGTGCTTGTGCTCCGGGACGTAGTACAGCGCAGCACGGATAACCTTCCGCAGCGCATCGACCTCGGCACGGAGCTGGTCAACTGCGCGAATCTCGCTGTCGAGATTGTCTCGCCACTTGCGGGCGTATTTCTCGGCCTGCACTTTGCCGGCTTTCAGGTTGCCAATGTGCGAGCCGATCATGTGCCCGATGTCGTCCGGTCTGTCGGGGAAGCGCGCCCTATCCTCGATCAGCCGCGCATTCTCAGACAGCAACCTATCCCGCTCGGCGGTCACGGCTGACAGGGCGTCCTGCAGCTCCTCGATTGCGGTTTTCGCCTCAACCTCGCCTTCCGCGAACTTGGCCAGGTAGTCTCGAACCACTTCCGCCTCTGCGGGCTGGGCTGCCTTCACCACTGCGCGCAGCTCTAACCACGCCTGCTCTGCGCCAGGTGTCTCAACTATTGCGCAACACGCCCAGCGGTCGACGCATCGCTCCAGCAGCTCCCGATCAACCAATACCTTGCTCATTCCTTTCCCCTTGCGCCCTATGGCGCGACTGACTGTTACGGATTGCAGACTTCCAGCACCTGCAGGTTATGCCGCCTTGCGGTCTTGATCGGCGCCACGGTGAATCCTGAAGGCCTGGCCGATACGACGGCAAATGCTCCACCATTGCGGGATGCCATGAAGGCGGCGCGGTGGACCGCCTCGAGGGCGTAGTCGTAGCGCTTCATTGTTGGCCTCCGATCAGCGGCAGCAGGCCGGAGACACGATCCTTTGCGACCCGGTAAATCTGCTTGTAGTGCAGTCCAGCCCGAATGCCGTCTCGAATCGCCACGTCGATCATCGTCTCGGCCAGGCGTAGGCGGTCGAGCGCATCGGCTGGCAGGCTGTCGCGCCGCCCCGACTCGATGCCGAGCAGGTCATTCGTCATACGGCTGATGCTGAGGTAATACTTGTCGGCGTGCTCAGATCCTTGCGCTGTGGCGTACCGGATTAGGTCGGCGATAGCTGCCGTCTCCTGCTGGCGCGCCGCCTTCCCCTCAAGCCTGGCAATGTCGCGGCCTGCAAGTTGTGCTCGCGCATCGCGGAACGCCTTGACCAGGGACAACTTCGCAGCCACCACCTTGTCGGAGTTGCGACTGAGCGTCAGAAGAAAATAGGACTGGTCTTCGTTGAGAAGAGCGAACTCTTGAGGGCGTCCGCCTTCTGGTCCGGTAGGTTTCTCCGTTTCAAACGGAAGAACCCCAAGCTGCTTGAACTCTGATTCGTACTTTCGAATGTTGTCCATGATCTGCCGATGGCGGAGATCAAGCTTTGGGGCAAAGGCTCTGGAGTCAGCGCGAAGCTCGCCACGAATGGGCGTGATGGTGATGTCGTTCATACATTGAGATACCCGTAACGGTAATTCAGTGTCCGGATACTCAGGCCAGCCGCTTCGCTGCTGTCGCTTGGCAACTGCCTTGCCTGAGTATTGCCGGTTCACTGAGGTGACCGTGGCCGCTGGGGAAGCAACCACGGCAACAGTATAGCTCAGGTCTGCGAGTATTGTTCAAGCCGCCTGAACACGGCATCGGTCCTGGCCTTGCGCTTCACCTCGGCCAGAGACAGGGCTGGGCCATGAATCAAACCACGGATAGCGCAACCGAACCGGGCTGGCTAGATTGGGCCCAGCTTGTCGGCCGTCTCGGTGAAGTACGGCATCACCGTCGTCAGCTGCGAGCGCACCGGGCCGGTGCCGGCGGCGCCATGGGTGGTATCGAGCGCAGTCACGTCGCCCGGCGTCCACCAGGGGCCGGCGCACCATATCGTCGACATCACTCGCTCCTTCAGCAGGTAGTCCAGCAGGTTGCGCGTGGCGACCATGGCGCTCTCGTTGTTCGGCGGCAGGCCGTACTCGCCGAGGTAGGCCGTGAAGCCGTTGGCCTTGCACCAGTCGACGAACGGCTTCACCCTGGCAACGCCGATCATCGGGTCGAACTGCTGGGCCCGGTCGGCATACTTCCCGCTCGAGTTCGGGTCGAGGTACTGGTGCGCCTCCATGATGATTCTGTCCTTGCCCTTTGGGTGCGTCAGTCCTTTCAGGTGGTCGCTGATCTTCGGAAAGAGCATGGCGCTCGACCAGCCACAGCCGGCGACGGTCACCCACATGTCCGGATCGGCCGCGGCGATGGCGTAGATCGCCTCCTGCGCCGCGCCGAACCAGGTCTTGTCGGCCTCGCCATATGGCTCGTTCATCAGGCCGCAGGCGAGCAGCGCGTCGTAGCAGTCAAGCGGCTTCAGGTGGTTGATGATCTTGTGCCAGCAGTTGGCGAAGGCCTTGGGCGTGGCCTTCTTGCTGGCAGGGCTGATCACCTCGCCGAAGTACCGGCCGTAGTTGTGCATGTCGAGGATGACTTTCTGGCCGTTGCGCTTGGCTGCAGCAAGGGCCGTCTCGATCCGGCGCATTTCCGATGCCACGAGCTCAGCACCTGGCGATGTCTGCACTCGCTCCCACAGGAAGCCGGTGCGGAAGAGATAGCAGCCGCGCGTCCGGTACAGGTCGTACCAGCTCGCGTCTGCCCACTGGTAGTTCGTGCCATGCACGCCGGGCAGAACGATGGCGCCTCCCGATCCCATGCTCATGTTCACGCCGCACAGGTGGAACTTGCCGCGCACCGGCTCAGGCACTGGCTTTGCCGGCGGCAGCGGCTCAGGCTCTGGCGTGCCCGGGGGAATGGTGGTGTCTGGCTGTTCGGAGCCAATGGCTTGCGCCAGGGCTTCGGCAAACGGGCGGAGTGATTCGTACAGGTCGTCTTGGAGTGGCATGGCGGAGGCCTCCGTGGTGGGTGCCCTGCGAGAGACACCACGGAGGCCTGTTCATTCACTGTTGGCCGGTCGAGCCGAAAGCGCCTTCGCCGCGCTCGGTCTTCGGCAGATCGTCCACCTCGCGCAGCGGCCCGCTGTAGTAGTTCGTGATCACCAGCTGGGCGATCCTTTCGCCCTTGGCAATGGTCACCGGCCGGTCGCCGTGGTTGATCAGCACGGCACGCACCTCGCCGCGAAAATCGGCATCGATCACACCTGCCAGGGTGTCAATCCCATCCCGCACGGCCAGGCCGGATCGCGGTTGGACCAGGCCGACCATCCCCATCGGGATAATCCAAGCGTACCCGGTCGGGATCGCAAGGCGCTGGCCAGGGTAGAGGGTCACGCAGATGGTGGATCGCAGATCGTAGCCGGCGGCGTCGAGGCTTTCCTGCTTGGGCAGCGGCAGATCATGGTCGCCGATGCGCTTCACGATGGTCATTCTTCGGTGCTTCCTAGGGTCGGGTTGATGTATTCGAAGGTGACGCCGGCCTCGGCGAACATCGCGGCCGAACTGGCAGCATCGGCGGCCCAGCGCTCGATGAAGCCTTCCGCCGGCGGCATGGTGACGACGCGGACGATGCCGGCCTGGACGATCTTCGCGGCGCACCGCGCGCAGGGCGGATGCGTCACATAGATCGAGCAGCCGGCCACGTCGCGCCGGGCGAACAGCAGCGCGTTGTCCTCGGCATGGATCGTGCGGCGCAGCTTCTCGTCGCGGTCCAGCATGGCGCTGGCGCTGTCCTTGACTGCGCGCGGGAATCCGTTGAACCCCATCGACACCACGCGGTTTTGAGGATCGACGATGACGGCGCCGACGCCGGTGCTTGGGTCTTTCGACCAGCCAGAGATCAGGCTGGCCACGGCCAGCATGCGGGAATCCCACTTGCTCATGCGATGCGCTCCAGGTTCGCCGGCCCGTAGATATGCAGGAAGCTGCCGCCGCCCTCTGCGTTGTGCTCGACCACCAGGCGCGTCTCGCCGTTGGCCTTTGTGAAAACAGACCGGACCTCGCCGGTTATCTGGTAGTCGCCGGTGACCTTCTTCACGCGGTCGCCGATGTTGAACTGGTTCATAATCCTCCCTGGCGCCAGTCAGGCCGGCGCCGATAGTTGCGTGGTTTCAGAGATTGATCTGCTTCGTGTGGCTGCAGTGCTGGCATTGCCAGTGCCGCCTTCCTGGCTCGCCGGCCAGGCGCATGGGCTTGTAGTGGCAGCGAGGCGGGTCTTGCAGCTCCGCCGGCGGCAGCACCTCGAACAGCTTGCCCGGGTGAATGCCCATGGCGTCGGTCGCCCGCTGCACGATGTTGAACGCGCACAGGATGACCTCTTCGTCCTTCTCCAGCTTGGCCAGCGCCTTCATCTTCGGCTGGTGCTCCATGCAGACCTTGAAGCGCAGGTTGCGCGCGGTCTGGCGGATGGCATCGGCCGTGCCGTGAATGCGCAGGGTCAGCGCCATGATCAGCACCACGTCGACGCTGTTGAACTGCATCGACTGCGTGCGGGTCAGCCACTTCGGCAGGGTGATAAGCGCGGTCATTGTGCGTCCTCACAGATCAGGCGGTAGTTATCGGCAGGCCCCAGCACCTCGGCATAAACGCCGGACATCGCTTCGCACTGCTTCGGGGTGATGGGTTGGCTCAGGGCGTGAACCTCGCAGCTATCGAAGGCCGCGCTGGTGCACAGCCAGATCAGCAGGATCTTCATGCGTCACCGTCCTGCCCGAAGGTCGGCCAGCTTGCGGGTAAGGTCCATGCTGGCGCGCTTGCAGGAGGCGTGCTCACGAACCTCGGCCGGCGGGTATTCCCCCCAAGACGTGACGATAGGCGGTTGCTTGCGGGTCTGCTGAAGCGTCTGCGCGGCGTTGATGAATCGCTGCGCCTCGGCGATGGCTTCGTTCAGGGTGCTGTCTTTGATCATGGGCTGATGCCTCTGTTGTTGGGGCGCCGTAGCGCCCGGGTGTTGGTCGATTAATACTGGATCGAGATCGCCGGGATCTTGCGCTGCGCGATCAGGGTGATGACCTTGATAGCGGTTTCCTTGTCGATGCCTTCCGCCATGAAAGCCTCGAGCGCGGCGGTGTTGATCGCCTTGCGGTGCTCGCGGTCGGCCTCGCGGCGGCGGGCTTCCTCTTCGGCCTGGCGCTGTTCTTCGGCGATGCGCTGGCGCTCCTGCTCGGCGGCACGCTCGGCGCGTTCCTCGGCTTCGCGCAGCTGGCGCTCGTTCTCCTGCTGCTGGCGCAGGCGCTCCTGTTCTGCGCGCTGCGTGGCTTCCTCGGCTTCCCGGACCTTGCGTGCGGCCTCGTCGCGTTCGGCCTGCTGGCGGGCCTCCGCTTCGCGCTGGGCCTGCTCGGCAGCTTCGCGGCGAATCTGCTCTTCGCGGTCGCGCTTGGCGCGCTCTTCTGCCTCGCGGCGCAGGCGGGCGAGCTCTTCCTGTTCGGCCTCATACTGCTGGCGCTTCTGGAAGGCCGCGGCCAGGGTGCGCTCGGCGCCCATCTTGGCCTGCTCGGCGTAGCTGGCGAACTCCTGCCATGTTTCGCCCATTTCGGTGTTGACCACCTGTGCTATGCGGGCGTGTATCTCTGCAGACGACAGGTCTTCGAGGCCCTGGCATACGGTTTCGAAAAAGGCTAGGCGCTGCTTCAGGCTATCGACGCGCGCCTTCTCGGCGTTCTCCCAATCGGTCAGCGGCTGGCGAACCTCGTCCTTCAGCTGATCGAGGAAGTCGCGCGCCTTCTTGCGGGTGGCGTCGATCTTCTTCGGGATCTCCTTGTATTCGTCGACCAGGCGCTTGCCTTCGCCGTCAAGGTAGGTCTTCGACTTGGCGACCTTGTAGGCCAGGGATGCGATCGCATCGCGCCCCTTCTTGGTGGACAGGTCCGGCACGATGCCGGTGACGGCCGCCTTGATCTGCTCCAGGTAGGGCTCGATGCTGCCTTCCTTGGTGAAAACCTCCAGCGCGGTTTCCTTCGGGATGACGATCAGCTCGTTCAGTGTTTCGCTCATGGTGATGCCTCGGTAGTGGGATGGATTACTTGCGGTCGATCGGGTTGTTCAGCTTGCCGCCGGTGCGCGACTGCGCGTCTTCCAGGGCGATGATCTTGTTCAGCCGGTAGCGGACCTTTCCGCCGATCATCACCTTGCCCGGTAGCTCGCCGTGCTGGTCGCGGTACTCCAGCGCGCGGACGCCAATGCCCCAGCGATCGGCCAGCTGCTGCTTGCTGAGCAGGCCGCCATCCTCGAACTTGAGGACTTCGGACAGCTTGTAGCAGGCCTGGTTACGGGTCACGATGAAGGGCGGGCCCTCGCTGGCTCGCCGCATCTTCTTCATCGACCAGACCGATATTCCCCAGCGCTCGGCCAGTTCCTTCGTGGTCAGGAACCGATCATCGATCGGGTTGATGGTCTGCTCATTCATGGTGGTGCACGTCCTCTTGGGTTTGGGGCTCGTCGAACTCGACGGGTTCTGGCTGGCGCTGGTTCTGCATGCCCATGATCGAGTCGAGGCGGCCGGGGCGGGCCGGCGACGACGGCAGGCGGGCGACGTTCTGCTGCGGCAGCTCGCGCGGCTGGTCGCCGAAGTCGAAGCCCATGGCGTCGTTGTCGTGCTGGATGACGCGCTCCAGGGCTTCATCGGTCGGGAGCTGCTTCTGTGCCCGCTTGATCACAGCCTTGATCGAGAACTGGTCTTCCCAAGTGGTCCAGCCTGGCCCGTTCTTCGCCTTGGAGGCCTCGCGCACCTTCAGCAGGTCGCGGCGGGTCATCACCTCGCGCTTGACCTCGCCGTTGGTCAGCTTGATCACAGCGTAGGCGCCGATGATCTTGCCGGGGTCTTCCATGCCCATGTAAGGGCGGTGGACGATGCGAGGCTGGTCGCCACGCTCATACTCAAAGTGGTCCTTCTCATAGACCGCCACGCCATCGACCATGGCAACGAAGCCGGTGCGATACATGACCTGGATCAGGCCGCGCACCATGGGCATGTATTGCGCCTGCTTCTCCCAGCGGTCTTGCTGGCCGTTCTGCCCCTTGATCTTCACGTTGTAGGGCTGAACCACTGCCTCCTTGCCGTCCGGCAGCAGGCCATCCTTCGCGGCCTGCATGAAGGAGGCGTAGAGGCTGGCCGGCGTGCACTGCAGCAGCTCAGGGTTCAGGTTCACCGTCGTGATGGCGGTACGGATGAAGCGATCCGCTTCAATGCCGCGCGGCAGCTGCTTGGCGATCGCCTCGCGCTGCTCCTGCAGCTTGCTGCTGAACGCTACGGCCGGGCTCTTCGGCTTTTCCTGCGGGACTGCCATGTCTTCGCCTTTCTGATCTTGCTCGCTCATTGCGATTACCTCGGGGAAAGGTGCCGCACAGCATGGTGCGGCACAGTGCGATTTACTTCACGGTCACACGGAAGCCGCGGTAGCCAGACCGGCCGCCGACGTAGGAGCCGACATCCGCCTCGGTGATCAGCTTGCCCTGGCTGGGCTTCGTGGTGCTGGCGCTGATCGTGAAGCCGGAGCCGATTACCTTGGATGCCTCGCCGATCAGCATCAGCGTCTCAGCCTTGGCGGCATCCTTGCGAGCCTTGGCGGCCTTCTCGTCAGCGGACGCGGCGTTGTATTCGGCGACCAGCTCGGCCAGCCGATTGTTGCCGGTCATGTCCACCGTCTGGCCGTTGTCGTTGGCAAACAGCTTGGCGATGGTCCCGCCGTCCTTGGTGAAGTCTGGATCTGGCGCCTTGCCAGCGTCGACCGATGCCCAGAAGGCCGCGATCTTCGCCTTGATGGCCTCGCCATACTCGCGGTTGCGCAGGCGGTGGAAGGGGCGCGGCGTGTTACCGCCGACCAGGGGAGCGATCAGGGTCCACTCCAGATCGGCGACTTCCTGCTGGTGCTGGACCTGCAGCTCGATGTGCGGCGGCGCTTCCATGTCATCGCCATCGGCAATCCAGGCGCGCTTGAACTGCAGGCCGTCGACGTTCTTCACTTCCATGATGCCGACGCCATGCTCGCGGAACAGGTCGCGGTAGGTTTCGTCACCGGAGAAGCCGTCGGCCAGGCCGACGATCTTGAAGTCGAAGCTGGAGCCCATACGCAGCTCGGGGATGCGGACGTATGCCTTGAATGGCTCAACCAGCAGGCCGAAGTCTTCAGCAATGCCGTAGGCGATGGCCGCCTCCAGGCGATTGCCCCACACCATTCGATTGTTCACCTCGAACTCGGCCTCAAGCTGGCCGGTCTTGCGGTGGAACAGCTCGTACTCGGTGGCGTAGGGCGAGCAGCCGAACAGGGCGGCGCACTCGGTACTGGTCAGATCCTGCTGGCGCATGGCCAACCAGGCGGCTTCGTTCTCGGGGTGGAGGGTTTCGCGGTTCATGTGATGCCTCGTTCGCTGTTGTGCAGCACCGTGCTGCATGGTGCTGATATTGGCACCGAGGTTCGTTATTCGCAATACCTTTTTCGCGTGCGTCTCCATATGGTTCGGTTATATTGGGTTCTGATGTCGAACCGAACCTAAATGAAATCAATCCTCTCGCTTGACTCATGTGGTTCGGTTTTGAGAACATGCGGCAACTAAACCGAACCATGGAGAACAAATGGAGATCACCAGTCACGACCAGATCACGGGGTCTGTGGCCAAGCAGCTTAGAGCGAACCTGAAGATGACCCAGGCAGAGTTTTGGGGAGTCGTAGGGGTCGCCAACAAGAGCGTGGCCAGCAGCTACGAGCGCGAGATCCACCGCGTCAGTGAGCCGCTTCAGATCCTGCTGTACCTGCACCACGTCTGCAGGTTCCCGATCAACGAGCCGCACAGCGTAATGCTTCAGTTGGGGTCTGCAATGAGCAGCCTCGGCACCGGCATTGCGAAGATCAAACAGGCAACGGCTATCGCTGAAGCCGCAATCGACAATCTGAAAAGCGCGCAAGCGTGCATGAGGGGGAAGTAATGGCAAATCTGAACCGCTGGGAAGGCATCGGTCGCCTGGGTAACGATATTGAGCTGCGCTACATGCCGAACGGCGATGCCGTGGCGAACTTCAACATCGCCGTCGATGACAGCTACAAGGACAAGCAGGGCCATAAGGTTGAGAAAACCGAGTGGGTCCGCTGTGTTGCGTTCGGCACGACCGCCGAGTTCCTTGGGCAGTGGCTGCACAAAGGCAAGCGCCTGCTGGCAGTGGGGAAGCTGAAGACCCGCGAGTTCGAAAAGGATGGCGTGAAGCGCTACGTCACCGAGATCCACCTGAGCCAGGGCACCGAAATCATCGACTGGCCAGAGAAAGATCAGCAACCGCCGCAACGCCAGCAGCAAAGCGCACCGCGCCAACAGCAGAGCCAGCGCCCGCCGCAGAACCAGCAGCCTGATTACGATGACTTCTCCGACGACATTCCGTTCTGATACCGAACTTCAACAGTAAATTATCACAACCAAGAGGCATCACCCAATGAGCGTATTTTTCCGCAACATCCTGGCCTACCGCCTGACCCAATCCGTCGAGATCACCCATGAAGCCCTGGCGGCGAAGTCGCACCGCGAGCCGGGCGCCAACGAGCTGTCGACCTATGGCTTCATCGCACCCTGCGGCACCGAGCTGTGCATGACCGTGCAGTGCGGTGCCATCGGTCACGCGACCATCATTGCCACCAAGAAGACCGAGCGCATCCTGCCCGGCTCCGTGGTGAAGGAGGCCCTGACCAAGAAGATCACCGAGATCGAGTCCGAGCAAATGCGCAAGGTCTACAAGAAGGAGCGCGACCAGCTGAAGGACGAGATCGTGCAGTCTCTGCTGCCGCAGGCATTCCTGCGCCACAAGGCCACCTTCGCGGCGATCATCGGCGACATGATCCTGGTCGATACCTCGAGCCCGCGCCAGGCCGAAGACCTGCTGTCGACCCTGCGCGAGGCGATCGGCTCCCTGCCCTGCCGGCCGGTGACCGTGAAGATCGCGCCGTCGGCGACCATGACCGATTGGGTTAAGGCGCAGAAAGCACCGGCTGATCTCTACGTCCTGGACGAATGCGAGCTGCGCGACACCCACGAAGATGGCGGCACCGTCCGCTGCAAGCGTCAGGATCTGACCGGGGAAGAAACCCAGCAGCACCTGGAGGCCGGCAAGCAGGTTACCAAGCTGTCCCTGGCCTGGCAGGACAAGCTGTCCTTCCTGCTCGATGACCAGCTGCGCATCACCCGCCTGCGCTTCGAGGATCTGCTGCAGGACCAGGCCGAGCAGGACGGCGGAGACGATGCGGCGAGCCAGCTGCAGGCCTCCTACGCCATCATGTGCGGCACCTTCGGCGAGTTCATCCCTGCGCTGCTTGAGGCGCTGGGCGGTGAAGAAACCACGACAGGTATCTGACCCGCATGAAACTCTTTTTGCGCAAGCTACCCGGCGGAACACTCGTCCCTGACAACGACGAAACCGCCGAGTGGCTGCAGAAAGTGAAGAACGGCGATGTGCTGGGCGGCGAGTTCGCCCGGCCTCGCAACTACCGCTTCCTGAAGAAATACATGGCGCTGCTGCGCTTGGCCTATGACGCATGGGAGCCCGCCCTGGCTGAGCACAAGGGGAATCCGGTGGTGAAGAACTTCCATCGCTTCCGCAAAGACGTGGCGATCGCCAGCGGTTTCTACGAGCTGACGGTCAACCTGCGCGGCGAGACGCGGGCCGAGGCCAAGAGCATCAGCTTTGCGCACATGAGCGAGGAAGAGTTCGACCAGCTGTTCCAGAAGACCATCACCCTGTTCCTGACCAAGTACCAGATCCTGGCGAATTACCGGGACGCGGCCGAGGTCGAGCGGGTGGTCGAGGAAATTCTGAGGTTCGCATGACACACGACGAGAAGCGCCACCTATCCAAGGTGGCGGCGCTGGGCTGTATCGCCTGCATGATCCAGGGCACGCCAGGTACGCCGGCCGAGATCCACCACATTCGCGCCGGCAAGGGGCGCGGCCAGCGGGCCAGCCACTATGAGGCTATCCCGCTCTGCCCTGCGCACCATCGCGGTACGGCGCACCCGCAAGTGCCGAGCATTCACCTTGCAAAGCGCGCCTTCGAAGCCGAGTTCGGCACCGAGCGCGAGCTGCTGGATCGTGTTCTGCAGGAAGTCTGCGCATGAACCCGCACGCCACCTGGCGCCAGCTCCGGCAGCGCCTGATCGCAGGGCAGGCCGTCAAGGACTTCGCCTCCTGCTGCACGCTGGTCCGCATCGAGGGCGACAGCTTCCTGTTCGAAACCAACCAGGCCTTCACCAAGGGCCAAGCCAACAAGCTGGCTCAGGCGATCAACCGCACCATTGGCGTGCCGGTGGCGATCGTCATCCGCCGCCTGCCGACCGGGCTGAGCCAGCGTTTTTACAGCGACAATCAGAGGAAATCCGCTTGAACACACCAGGATATGAACAACTGGCCGCCGTGCTACAGGCTGCTTTCGACCAGGCTGCCGCCGGCAAGGGCGCCGAGCGCCACGCCAACGGCCTACCGTTCCATGAGCAGCGCATGCAGACCATCAGCGCGCTGCTGGATTCTGACGCCGGCATGGCCTTCCAGGTCTGCAAGAAGGTGACCGAGGGCATGCGCCTGCCCCATGAGGCCCGCGAGCGCGAGCTGCTGGGGGCGATCAACTACATCGCCGGCATGGTGATTTTCCACCGGCAGCGAGAATCTGCACGGTACGCTGAGTTGATCGAGCGTGCGCGCGACGTAGCCAAGCAGTGCTCGGATCTTGGCGAAAAGTGGCTGGCCGGAGAGGAGCGCATCGACATAATCGGCACCAACGGAAACGACGGCGCTGCCTATATGACCGAGGAAGAGGCGACGATACCGGCCAGCACCTTCCCGAACACTGACGCCCTAGTCGATCCTACCGGAAAGCCGAAGTGGGATGACGCGCCGGTCTGGGCTAACTACCTGACGCAGGATTCCCGCGGCGTCTGGGCCTTCTGGCAGAAGGAGCCGAAGCGCGTCCGTGTGGGCTGGGTGAATGACGGAGGCATGCGCGCCGAGGTCAATTCCGGCAAGATTGCTGGCGACTGGCGTGAATCCCTGGAGCTGGCGCCCGGGCTCCTGAAGACGGAGAAGCAGGCATGATCATCGGTATCGATCCTGGCTGCTCTGGCGCCATCGTCGTGATGACGGCAGGCGGAAATTACGTTGCGCACCTGAACATGCCGACGATCAAGGTAGGCACCAAGAGCCGGGTGAACGGCGCCGCAGTGGCCGCCTTCGTCCGCGAGACGGTCGGCGAGTTCAGCTGCCACGCCTACCTGGAGCAGGTCGGCGCCATGCCTGGCCAGGGCGTCAGCTCGATGTTCACCTTCGGCCATGCCGCCGGCCTGGTGGAGGGCGTCATCACCGGCATGGGCATCCCGCTGACCCTGGTAACGCCGCAGGCCTGGAAAAAGCACGCCGGGCTGATCGGTTCGGACAAGGACGCTGCTCGATCGCGTGCCGTCCAGCTCTTCCCCGAGCTGCGTGTTCTCGACCAGAAGGCCAAGGGCCAGGCCGTGGCCGATGCTCTGCTTATCGGCCGGTACGGCCTGCATTCGCTTGGGCAGAGTGGTTCGACTAGCTAACCAGTTGTGCTAATATCAAACCGTCTGCAGCGATTCGCAGGCAAAAAAAATGCCCCGGCAGGCCTTGGAACCTGTTCGGGGCGCATTGCTACTTAGCCGTAAGGAGCATCCCTATGCTACCTCAAGCTGTTCATTCCTTCCAATTTGATCATCTTAATCTTCGTGTTCAGACCGATGACGCGGGGTGCCCGTGGTTCATTGCGGCCGATGTCCTCGCCGCCCTAGAGCTAGATCGCAAGGCTCTTGAGCGCCTTGACGATGACGAGAAGGGGGTGAGTTCAATTCACACCCCTGGTGGCATGCAGAAAGTCGTCATCATCAACGAGCCAGGACTATACAGCCTGGTCCTTGGCAGCAAGAAGCCTGGCGCAAAGCGCTTCAAGCGCTGGGTGACACATGATGTCCTTCCCAGCATCCGCAAGACTGGCAGCTACGTCGCGCCGCAGCGAGAGCTAACCCGCATGGAGCTGCTGCAGCTTGCCATGGACTCCGAGCAGGCCCGCCTGCTGGCAGAGGCTGAGCGTGATCACGCCATCGCCACCAAGGCCCTGATCGGCAGCAAGCGCGAGGCTACTGCCATGGCCACTGCCGCCGCGGCCACGAAGAAGGCCAAGCGCCTGGAGGAAAAACTGGGCTTCTGCAGCCGGCACGCGACGGTAACTGCCGTGGAGAAAGAGACCGGCGCCAAGCTGCCGAAAAACGCATACGTCGCCTTGCGTGCATGGTGCAAAGCCAATGGCGTGATCCCCGCTGAAGTCGTCGACGAGCGCTATGGCTCTGTGAAGGCATGGCCCGCCGGCGCATGGCTCTTCGCCTTCGGCATCGACCTTGCTGAACTGTTCAAAGGCGGTGACGTATGAGCCTGGAGAAGATCGGCCAGCTGGCCGTAGAGCTGCACGCCGCCACGCTGGCGCGCAAGAACGCGAAGTACGACCTGCGCGAGAAGTACACCGAGTTCTGCAAGGAATGCCTCTCGATGTCAGGCTTCACCTACATCGACAAAGGCCACCAACAGTACCGAGCCATGCAGGAGTTCTCCAAGCAGGAAGTAGACGCTTACCGCCGAGCCCAGCTCAACGAGTACAACCTGAAGCGCAAGCTGGATCGAGCCGTCCGCAGCCATGGCGCAAAATCGCGCCATGCTTCCCCTTACCTGGTGCAGGGCAATGCCGTGCAGGATGGTGCCGTGTGAGCCTTTCCGGTCACCAGTCCGCGAAGATGAAGAACGACGAGTGGCTGACGCCGCCGGAGATCGTGCGCTCGCTTGGCGCCTTCGATCTTGATCCTTGCGCCCCTGTCGTTCGGCCGTGGGAAACCGCCAGCCAGCACTACACCCTTGCCGATGACGGCCTGGTGCAGCCGTGGCGCGGGCGCGTCTGGTGCAATCCACCATTCGGACGCGAGGCAGTGAAGTGGCTTCGGCGGATGGTCGAGCACGGAAACGGAATTGCCCTGATCCCGGCGCGCACCGAGACTGCCATGTTCTACGAATGCGTCTGGGGCGCTGCTGACGCGATCCTCTTCATCGAGGGTCGCCCTCATTTTCACTACGTCACCGGCGAGCGAGCGCCCTTCAACAGCGGCGCGCCTATCTGCCTGGTTGCCTATGGAGTCTCAAACGTGGTCGCGCTCGAGAAAAGCAGTCTTGGCATCGTCCTTCCGATCTTCAACCGCGACGGCGCCAAGTGCCGCGTAGCTGAGTATTCCATGACGCAAGGCGATGCCTCGCTGGAAGGTGCCATGTGAAGTTCGGCAGCGTATGCAGCGGCATCGAAGCTGCGAGCGTGGCATGGGAACCTATCGGCTGGAAGGCCGCATGGTTCGCCGAGATAGAGCCATTCCCAAGCGCTGTACTGGCGCACCGTTTCCCTGAAGTGGAGAACCTAGGCGACATGACTGCGCTTTCTAAGAGTGTCCTGACTGGTTCGATTGCGGCACCAGATATTTTGACTGGCGGAACACCTTGCCAGGCATTTTCCGTCGCCGGCATGCGTGAAGGCCTGAACGACCCGCGCGGCGAACTGACCATAAAATTCGTGGAGCTTGCTGATGCAATTGATCATGTTCGAAACAGCCGTGGCGAAGCCGCTTCCATCGTCATCTGGGAAAACGTCCCCGGCGTCCTATCCGACAAAGGGAACGCCTTCGGATGCTTTCTTGGCGCGCTTGCTGGGGAAGACTGCGAACTGCAGCCTTCAGGGAAGCGGTGGACGGACGCTGGTTGTGTGTATGGACCCAAAAGAGCAGTCGCGTGGAGGATTCTTGACGCCCAATATTTCGGCCTGGCCCAACGGCGCCGCCGTGTGTTCGTTGTGGCAAGTGCTCGAGAAGGGTTCGATCCCGCATCGGTACTTTTTGAGCGCGACGGCGTGCGCCGGGATACTCCGCCGCGCCGAGGCGAGGGGCAAGACGCTGCCGCCGGCACTCTCCGAAGCACTCAAGGCGGCAGTGATGTCGACCACGCCCGGGCAGGACACCTGATCGCTTTCGGCGGGAACAATCAGGCCGGCCCAATCGACGTTGCAACCGCCTGCCGAGCAAAGGGCGGAACAGGTCACGGCGACTTCGAGAGCGAGACTTTTGTGGTGGCCGGCACGCTCCAGGCCAACGGCAAAGCAGCCGGCAGCGCCACACAGCAGGATGAGGAAAGCGGCCTGCTGGTGGTGCACGGCACGCAAGACCCGTGCGTCAGTACCAGCACTGCGTTCGCGCTTGGCCGGAATAGCGGCGGCGAGAACGCCGTCTGCGTCACGGGCGACATCGCCCACACGTTGAAGGCTGAAGGCTTCGACGCAAGCGAAGACGGCACTGGGCGCGGGCAGCCGATCGTTGCTGCTTTCC
>ERZ1673962.185-NODE-185-length-53072-cov-11.705113_pt1 | contig 53072 bp, 43 predicted proteins | sample MGYA00580188_ERZ1673962 | MGnify/ENA primary metagenome ERZ1673962 (study PRJEB41334, sample SAMN05608104) | rock metagenome | biome: terrestrial subsurface; feature: shale formation; material: shale | place: USA: Pennsylvania ... | reverse complement strand
GCTTCTACACCAAACCCCCGATCTTCGTAAGAGGATCGGGGGTTTGTCTTTGGGGATCAAAACGTCCTGCTTAGGGCTTGATTAGAACGCAGATTGTTTTGTTAAGCTGAGAATAAAATGGTCGTGTGGCTTGCTTTCGCCTGGCCCACGCCGAAAGGATGGAATATTCCAATTGTATTGATGCAGTCAGCTTAAAGTATTCTTTAGAATATCAAGACTAGTTAAAGATTGAGCCTGTGACGGTTGTGCTTACAAGCTCGTATCGTTTTGCCCATGTTCTATATGCCGTCCTACCGCTACACTACAAATGATGGTATCCCTAGTCATGTATTGGCGAGTTATTTGCTTTTGGTGCTGAAGGCGTCATTTTTTAGGCGTGTTGCTTCAATATGCATCCCAGGTAGGATGGACTCCTTATGTCGAGCCTTGGTTCCAAGCGTACGTGAGAAGCATGACCCCAACGGCATCGTAGTGTTGTTCGAGAGACGAGCTTAATTCGTATGAGATGCAGCAACAGATTGATGAGCCTTGTATGAGCCATTTTCCGGGGTATGTACGGTGTGCAGAACGAGCGCGGCAAGCGATTCGTGGAGTCGATTTGTTCATGCAACCGCTTCGAAGCAGGTACCAGCCGCTCAATACACAACCCTACTGAATACATTCGGACGGACGTTATTGGCGCTGAAATATCAATGGTGCGCTCGCCAGCGGCATGCAGAAAGTCATAGCACTTTCCGCTGACAAGGCCTCCAGCCCAGTTATCTATACGGTGCCACCAAATTGCTAAGAGACCGAATGTGCTCGGCTGGCGTTGGACGATATACCGTATGGCGTGCAATAGGGGGCGGACATCGCAGCAGTTCCAACGCTCGCTGTATACCGTCAAGGATATCGCCGAGGGTAAAGTCCTTTCAGCCGAACACTTGCGCGGTGGACTAGCGCTGGGACTCTCACCTGCGCATTTCGAAGAGGTGCTCGGGCGCCGCGCTCGTCAAACCATAAGTCGTGGAACATCGCTTGCCTGGAGTTTGCTGCAATGAATGCCGATGGTCTCGAAACAACCAAGGATTCCAACCATGGCCCCCTCATCGATTGGAAGACCCGTGCCTCGCCAGATCCAGGTATGGTCTCCTGGTCCTCACGGCGTATGGTGGAGAGCAATAATGGGACCAACCAACTCAAGCATGTTGTGGAAATCGATCTGGTTCGCCGAAATGCGAGGGGCCATCAGATAGTTGATGTGGGAGTCGGTACTGGCCGGGTGGCGATTGCCCTGGCGCAGGACGGTCGGCAGGTCATCGGCGTAGACAGCTCACAAGCGATGCTCGATGAGACCAGGCGACTGGCGGGTACTTTGAGCCTCGACCTGCGTCTAGGGGATTTGTTGGAGTTACCCTGCGCCGGAGACAGCGTTGACACCATAGTGGCGCTCAACTTGCTGGGGCGCTTTCCAATTTGGCGTGATGCCTTGACGGACTGGCTGCGCGTCGTCCGGCCTGGCGGAAGGATCCTGTTCGATATTCACTCTCTGGCGAATGTAGCCGCTGCCTTTGGTCTGGACTCCACACGATGGCCTGAGTTGCTACGACGCAGCAGTGACCCGAATGATTCTTCCCATTTCAACATCAGGGTGGCGACCGAAGAGCTTTTGGATTTTGCCGACGCCCAGCAATTGAAGGTACAGGGAATCCATCCCTACGGGGCTTTATTGTCAGCGGACAATACGAATTGGAAGTTGTGGCACACCTTGGAGCTAAAGCACAAATGGCAACGCTCGCTAGGGTGGCTGGCGAAGGATCCCGAGCTATTTGATCTGAATGTCTTTCTGGAACAGGCCCTAGTTGAGCATCTTGCTCCATCAATGGCAGGAAGGTTGTTCGTCGTCCTGGAAAAAACTGCCGATCCGCAGGCTAATCGAGTCTTTGCTGAGCGTATTCAACGCCAGGAAGAAAGCGTGTCGACGCCGGACGATAGAGCTCTCTTGGGTTATCTACCGTTTGATCCCACCTTCTATCAGGAAAGCTTTGCCGCTTTGCTCAAGCCCTTACGCTGCCAGCACTTCCTTTATCTGCTGGTGAACGCCTGGGACATTCAATGGCCAGGTCTGCCCTGGCGTCAGTTGCTGCCGGACGAGGTTCTGGCTCGCTTCGACGAGTGGCGAAAGGCAGAAGCGATAGATCACGAAGTAATGCATATCGCTAGGCACTGGGCAGACGGATTGCAGACCCCATCCGGTTCATTGCAGGACGTTGCGTCCGGTGCGCAGTACAACTTAGCGGAGCGCTTGCTCCGGCAGCGCTACGGAGCTTTTACGGGAGTACGTACATGAGTCGGCGAGCGATCGTTAGTGCTTTGTGGGGCGCGCAGCAGGAGGTGTTGAAACGCCTGAGCGATCAGCAAGGGCCCCTAACGGTGTTCAGTCTTCCTGGATTGGTCACCGTTGAGCAGGTTACTGCGCTCCGAGCCGAAGGCATGGAACTCGTTGATCTCTTGAGCATATTAGCCCCAGAGGAGCGTCGACAGGCTCACGAAAGCGCCCAGCGCGACTGGTCCAGTCTGCAAGATGAGTTGATTAAGGATCCGAGTGACGGATGGAAAACCGGCGTGGTTGGAGATCCCGCATTGGCGACGCTCATCCTTGAAACACTGCAGAGCGATCTGCCCACGGTGGCTCTGCTGTTAGCCGCATTGGACCGTGTTGTACATACCCACGATATAGCTCTGGTTGTGGTGAGCGAGGACATGCAGGCGGCAGGCAAAACGTTGGTCAATTGGGCCAAACGAAGGGCGATTCCGAGTCTGCATCTTGCCCATGCGTTGGCCCTGGCTGATCCCTACACCGTCCATGCCCATCTGCAGGCGGATGTTCTAGCCGTGTACGGCGAACGTGGTTGCGAGGGCTACCTCGATCTCGGGATTGAGCCCGGGCGTCTCAGGATCACGGGCAATCCAGCCTGGGACGGCTATTCCCACTGGCGGACGCATCGCGCCGCAGCGCGTCAGACGCTCTGCGAGCAGAATGGCCGGCCCGTCGACCGTCCTATCATCCTGTTCGGAACTACTTGGGCCGCCAATCTAACGGCCATGGGTAACGAGCATATCTATGGCGACACACTTCTGGTTTTCCTCGACGCGTGTGAACAGCTACGGCGAGCCGGTTGGAGCTTTACCGCGGTCGTCAAGGACCGCCCTGCCAACGCTCATTTCGGCTCGCATCGCTGCGCCGAGCTGCTCGCCGAGCTGAGTGCGGATGCCTCTGACTATCTACATACCAGTGACAACGGTCGGGACTGGCTGCTGGCAGCTGACGTTCTGGTGGCCGTCGATTCCAACTACAGCATCGAGGCCATGCTGGCTGGAACGCCCGCGATCAATCTACAAAATTTACCAGGAACGCTATTGGGGCCCTCCTTCGATGCGTCCTCGGGGGTCCTCGAAGTCGAAGCTTCCGAATTGGCGGACACGCTGGCTACCCTGTTAGGTGACAACGATCGCCGCCGGGCTCTGGTGGCTGAAATGGACGCCAGGGCGGCGTACTACAATTTGGGTGTCGACGGCTTGGCAACTGAGCGAGTAGTCAATCTGATGTCCGAGCTGATGACGCCGCGTGCCACCACGGAAACTTACGTCTGGCAAACTCATCTCGATGTCAGTGATGGCGATGTAGAGGCTGCGTATCATCAGGCCGCACGCGAAGAGCTTATCGGTGCCTTCGACCGTCCACCACGCCTGGTGCTTGATATTGGCTGCGCGGCCGGTGCCACCGGTGGGCTTTTCAAACAACGGTTTCCTCAATCCCAAGTATGGGGCATAGAAGTCAACGAGTCGGCCGCCAAGTTCGCAGCCGAACGCATGGATCGGGTACTGATCGGCAAGTTCGAAGACTTTGACCTACAAGCTGAAGGTATTAGTCCGGGCACTCTGGACGGCGTGATCCTGGGAGACGTACTTGAGCATTTGTACAATCCTTGGGCAGTAATGAAAGCGCTCCTGCCGCTGTTAGCGGCAGACGCTCAGATCATCATTTCCATTCCTAACGTACGCAACCTCTGGCTCATGGCGGAACTGGCGCAGGGCTACTGGAAGTACGAGGCTGCTGGGCTGTTGGATGTCACCCACATCCGCTTTTTTACGCTCGCCGAGTTCCGCCGCTTTCTGTTCGAAACGGGTTATCACGTCGAGACCCTGACTTACTTGCTCGATGGGCGACTGGCCCAGGCCTATCACGACAACAAAGATAAGCAAGACGTCAGTCTCCAGATTGATAACCTTTCATTGAACAACTTACAACCTGACGACGTCAGCGAGTTGTGTAGCCTGCAATTTTTGATCAGAGCACGGGTCGGTCGCCGCGACGAAGATCTCGTAAGACGTTATGCTGAGCCGGCTATTATCAGCACCGAGGCATCTGATCAAGCGGTTTCCGCCGCACCCGTGGTGCCTGCTGCTAAGCCGGTCGCTGAATCAGCGGACTATAACCAATGGCTGAAGGAGCGAGCGTCCTCGCTGGCTCGGCTGGAGATCTATCGCCAAGCACTGGTCGAAAGGCGCCAGCTCCGCTTTCAAGCGGTGGTTTTCGGTTCTGCCGAGGCAGCACGGGAAACCTTAGTCAGCCTAGATGAGCAATTCTATCCGATTGACGATATCGTCCGAATCGACCAGGTCGGAGACGTATTCGCCGAATGGCAGGCGGTTGCGCAAAAGAGCAATGTGGACTGGACCCTGCGCCTAAACGCCGGTGATCTTCTCGACCCTGAGGCGGTATTGAAGCTGGCTGAGTGCATAACGCTAACCCCTGCGGCGAAAGCAATCTATTGCGATGAGGATCGACGTGATGCTGCAGAGCTTAAGAATCCTACGTTCCGTCCGTCTTTCAATCTCGACCTATTGCGCAGCTACCCCTATACCGGTCGCTTCCTGGCCGTGGCACGCGACACTTTTCAGAAAAGCAATGCGAGCATTGCGAACATGGGCGAGGGCTTTGTCCAAGACTTGCTTCTGCAAGTGGTCGAGAGACATGGCGTGGGCGCTATCGTTCACGTTCCCCAGGTGCTCTATCATGCTGGCTTAGGTTTTGCTGAATGGTTGGCGAGCCTCCCTTCCGGCGCCACTCAGGGAGTCGTCAGCGCTCACCTGGAGCGTTTGGGGATAGAGGCGGAGGTGACCCCTGCGGCTGCTCCGATGGCCAGTCGTGTTCGTTATGCGCTGCCGTCCCCTACGCCGAGAGTGTCGGTGTTGATTATGGGGGAGGCATCGGTGGAAGAGCTGTCCTGTTGTCTCGAGTCGATTTTGAGCCACACCGATTATCCGGATTACGAAGTAATTATCGGTCGGCCTAAGATGGTCGCACCATCCCAGGCGCAATGGCTCGATGGTATTGAGGCGCTTGGTGTTTCCAATCTTAGTGTCCGGGAAGCGGAGGGTTACAACGAACTTGTAGCAGCTACCAGTGGCGGCTGCCTGGTTCTTTTTGACACTGGTTGCCTTTGTCTGGAACCTTTGTGGCTTAGTGAACTAGTCTCGCAGATTGTACGTGCCGAAGTGGGAGCCGCTGGCGCTAAATTGGTGGATCGGTCTGGTCGCGTCGTACGATCTGGCTTGGTATTCGGCCTCCGCGGTCCCGTTAGTGGTTTGTTTGAAGGAGAAGCGGACGACCGCGGCGGCTACCTGCATCGCCTGCAGGTCACGCAAAATTTCAGCGCCATCGACGGCCAGTGTCTGGCCATCCGCCGCGAGGTGTTCGAGGAACTTAACGGCCTTTCCAGCGAGGTGCCGAGCCGTGTGGCGGCCATAGATCTATGCGCACGAATAGGGCAGGCGGGCTATCTCCTAGTGTGGACACCTTACGCCCGCTTGGGCTGGGAATCAGCTCGTGCGCTGGATCCTCTTTCTGCCGAGGAGGATGAACAGCTATACCTGCGCTGGGCCCGATTGATAGGTCAGGATCCGTCCTATAACCCCAACATGGCACACGACGCAGCAGATTTCACCATGGAAACCGATCGGGACAATCTGTGGCTGCCGCTGCCCTGGCGCCCGCTCCCAGTCATTCAAGCTATGCCAGGTGACCGCTGGGGCTGCGGTCACTATCGAATCATCCAGCCTTTCCAAGCGATGGAACAGGCATTACTCGTTGACGGTACGCTTCAGAACCATTACCTACACCCGGCTAACCAGGCGCGCATTCAGCCAGACAGCATCGTCGTTCAACGTCAGCTCTCCGACGAGCAGTTACGCGAGATGCGTAGGTTAAAACGTCTTGATTCCGCTTTCTTGGTCTACGACTTGGATGACCTGCTCGGCAGCGTTCCGATTAAAAGCATTCATTATAAGGATTTACCGAAAGCCCAGGTGACACGCTCATTACGCAATGCACTGTCCATAGCCGATCGGGTGGTCGTGTCGACGGCCCCGTTGGCGGAGGCGCTTCGTAGTTTTAATGATGACATCGTGATCATGCCCAACCGGTTACCTGTTGATTGGTGGAAAGAAGTACATGGCGGTCGGCGTAGCGGCAAGCCTCGGGTGGGCTGGGCAGGGGGATCCAGTCACGCCGGTGATCTGCAAATTATTGTCGACGTTATCAGGGCTCTAGAGGATGAGGTGGAGTGGGTTTTCATGGGGATGCCACCTCCGGGTGTCCGGGTCCATGAGTACCACGACGGCGTTTCCATAGAGGCGTTTCCGGAAAAGCTGGCTAGTCTCGATCTGGATATCGCATTAGCACCTCTTGAAATGAACCGATTCAACAGGTGTAAAAGCAATTTGCGACTACTTGAGATGGGAGCTTGCGGTTTTTCTGTCATAGCTACTGACATCGAGCCCTACCGCTGTGGGCTCCCGGTCACTTTGGTACGTAATAGATTCAAAGATTGGCGTGATGCTATTCGAGAACAGTTAGCTGATCGCGATGCCTCGCGAGAGCAGGGTGCTAAATTGCGCGAAGCAATTCATCGCGAGTGGATGTTGGAAGGCGCAAGCCTGCGCGCCTGGCAAGCAGCTTGGTTACCTGGGTAGTGGGAAATGCAGCAAGGACAGGCTTGCGTCCGGTTTTTCACATCCTTCTCAAGATAGGCGCTGGAGGACTTTATGGGGTCATTCGGCCTTCAGCAGCAGGTGACTAAAAAATTCAGTTCATGAGTTAAAGAGTTAGCAAGGGACGCCGATACAAACATTGAATGCGAACTCAATGGGTGCCTGGGCAGAAGCCGGCCCGGAGTCGCAAGCTCAGGCAACCAAAGTAACTAGCGCCCTTGGAGGCACATCATGGCTCTTACTGTCAATACAAACATCCCGTCGCTGAACACCCAGCGCAACATCAACAGCACTTCTAATGCCCTGAACACCTCCATGCAGCGCCTTTCGACCGGCAGCCGCATTAACAGCGCAAAAGACGATGCTGCCGGCCTACAGATCTCAAACCGATTGACCAATCAGATCAGCGGTTTGAACGTTGCGACCCGTAACGCAAACGATGGCATTTCACTGGCTCAAACGGCTGAAGGTGCCCTTCAGCAGTCTACGAACATTCTGCAGCGCATTCGTGACCTCGCTATTCAGGCAGCTAATGGTTCGAACAGCGATGCTGATCGTTCCGCGCTTCAGAAAGAAGTGTCTGCTCAGCAAGCCGAACTGTCGCGTATTGCAGAAACCACGACCTTTGGCGGTCGCAAATTGCTCGATGGTTCGTTTGGTACTACCAGCTTCCAGGTAGGTTCCAACGCTTACGAAACTATCGAGGTGACTGTTAAGGATGCGTCGGCCACCAAGCTTGGCTCTAACCAGATCGGTGGCGGCACCTCTACTAACGCAGAAGGTACAACTGTCTCGGGTAGCACTGTTGCAGGATCTGTAGTTGCAGGGAGTGGCGCAGCATTCACTTCAGGTGCTGTAAAGGTAGTTGGCAATGGCCAAACCGCTGACGTAAATATCACCAGTACTGACACTGCTAAAACGCTTGCTGAGAAGTTTAATGGATCGATTGCTGGCTTGTCGGCTGGTGCGCGTACGGTTGTAGAGGCTGATGTCGCATTAACATCTGGTGCCGCATCGTTCAACTTGACTGTAGGCGACAACACGGTCCAGATGGTTGGCGTGACCTCAACTGAAGATTTGGCAACACAGATAAACTCTAACGCTGGCAAGCTGGGCCTAACCGCTAACTACGATTCCAAAACTGAAAAACTCACCATTACTTCTAGCACTGGCGAGAACATCAAGTTCGAAGCTGCAACGGGGGGGGCGGGAGCTATCAACGTGGCGGTTCAGGGCAGCGACGGCACATTCGGTACGGCGCAAGACGTATTCGGCGGCGCAACCGCAGTAGGTTATGTGAAGCTGGACTCAGCCAGCGCCTTTGCGGTCACAGGTGCTACGACTCAGGTGTTCGGTGATACCAAGTCAGAGCTGAGCTCAGTGGGTAGTATCGATATTTCCACCGCTGATGGTGCCCAGCGTGCACTTGCAGTGGTGGACAGCGCCTTAGCCGCAATCGACTCTCAGCGCGCTGACCTCGGTGCGGTGCAGAATCGCTTCGACAACACTATCAACAACCTGCAGAACATCTCGGAAAATGCCTCGGCTGCACGCAGCCGGATCATGGATACCGACTACGCTGCTGAAACTGCCAACCTGTCGAAGAATCAGGTTCTGCAACAGGCGGGTACTGCGATCTTGGCACAGGCCAAGCAGCTGCCGCAGGCTGTTCTGTCGCTGCTCCAGTAAAGCGAAAGCTGTCTGGTAAACAGGAGGAAGGAGTTTAGGCTCCTTCCTCCTTTTCGCGTTGTGAGGTGTTCAAGATGGAAACGGTAAATCTCACTTCTTCGCTGCAACCAAGCGGGACTCGGCCTGACGTGCCGGTTAGGAGTTTGGAGCAGTCCGATAAAGCCTCGCAGGTTTTGGGAGGCGAGAAAGCCAAGGACAGCCAGGCTTCCCTCGCTGAGAGTGCAAACTCGGCGGTCGAGAAGTTCAAGACGCTCGTGCAGGACCTTCAGCGCAACCTTGATTTCAGCGTTGATGACTCCAGCGGTCAGGTTGTCGTCAAGGTTATGGATGGCGAGTCCGGAAAGTTGATTCGCCAGATACCGTCTGAAGATTTGCTGCGTCTATCCGAGCGACTTGAGGATATGCGCAGCTTGCTGTTCAAGGCGGAAGCCTAAGGCACGATTATTGGATGTACTTGCTGATTGCCGGGCGTTGCCTGGCTTTCGGACATATTTTTGACGAGGTGGCGTATGGCGGGGATCACAGGTATCGGATCCGGTATGGATATCGATTCAATGGTTAAAGCCATTTCATCAGCTGATAAAGCACCAAAAGAAAGTCAGCTTAAGCGCCTCGAGTCCAAGACGACGACTCAGCTGACATCCCTTGGGCAGCTAAAGGGTGCCATCAGCAACTTCCAGACAGCCCTGTCTGCGCTCAACAGCCCGTCCTCGTTCCTCGCCCGTAAGGCTTCGTCGTCGGACACTGCGGTTGTTACAGCCACCGCAAGCCAGAGTGCGATAGCCGGCAGCTACAACCTAGAAGTCGAAAAACTGGCAAGCAGCAGCAAAGTTGCCTTGGCTGCGATTAGCAGTGACCCCGAAAAAAAGCTCAATGCGGGTACTCTGTCGATCAAGGTTGGCGATACAGCTCTGGCCGAAATCACGATCGACTCGACCAATAACACGTTGGCCGGTGTGCGTGACGCCATCAACAAGGCCGGCGCAAGTGCTGGCGTCAGTGCAACCATCATTACCGATGACCAGGGCTCACGGCTGGTGTTGAGTAGCAGCAAAACGGGCGATGGTAATGACATTACCGTTTCTGGCACCAATGCGAACCCGGCGGAAGGAAATGAGTCGCTGCAAAGCTTTACTTACGACGGCCCGCCCGTTGAGCCTGATGTTGCTGACTATAACGCCGATATTGCGGACCCTGCATACGTTGCCGCTAAGGCTGCATACGACGCAGAAATGGCAGATGCGAACGCGGGCAAAACACTCGCTGTTGCGCAGAGTGCCAAGTTCACGATTGATGGGCTCTCCGTTACGCGTGATAGCAACAGCATCGATGATGTGGTCAGCGGTCTTAGCTTCGAGCTTAAAGCCGAAGGCTCTACCAGCGTGACCATTACTCGGGACGAAGCCGGTGTGCAGGGCAACGTCAAAAAGTTCGTCGATGCGTATAACACGCTAATGACCTTCATCAACACCGAGACGAAAGTTACAACGGTCAATGAAAACGATGCGCCGGTGACCGGAGCGTTGGTGGGTGATAGCTCGGTCCGTTCGCTGGTCAATACCCTTCGTTCAGAGCTTTCGTCGCCACAAGGCGAAGGTGCGCTGCGAGCACTCGCGGATATGGGGATCACCACCAAGAAGGACGGCACCCTGGAGATGGATGCTGCCAAGGTCGGAAAATCGATCAGTTCGAATTTCGAGGACGTGGCGGCGTATTTTACCGGTGACAATGGTTTGGCGAGCCGCATGGGCGCGCGGTTAAAGCCGTACACGGACGCGGGCGGAATCCTGGAGTCGAGAACCGGCGCGCTGCAAGAAACCATCGAAAAGGTCGACAAGCAGAAGGAAGAGCTGACCAAGCGCATCACTGCATTGGAAGAGCGCTTGTACAAGCAATTCAACGCCATGGACGCAATGGTTGCTCAGCTTACACGCACCAGCGATAGCCTTACTCAGCTATTCGATAGCATGCCCGGCTTCGTTACCCAGAAGGATTGACGCTGAAACTTCGCTAGTTCGCAGCCTAAAGCTCTTTGCGGAACTGTCGATAACTTAGACAGTATCGCTAATCGCTTGGAGCCAATCATGTACGCAATGTCCGCAATGAAGCAGTATCAGCAAGTAGGTGTGCAGGCTCAGGTGACCGAGGCCAGCCCGCACCGCTTGATACAGATGCTTATGCAGGGTGGCCTGGATCGGATTTATCAGGCTAAAGGCGCAATCGAGTTCGGGCGGGTAGCCGAGAAGGGCGAGCTGATTGGCAAGAGTATCGGCATCATTGGTGGCCTGCGCGAGGCGCTGGATTTGAATGAAGGCGGCGAGCTCGCACAGAACCTTGATCGCCTCTACGAATACATGATCATGCGCCTGACCGAGGCTAATCGTAAGAACGATCCTGCTCCGCTCGGCGAAGTGGCCGACTTGCTACGCGAGGTCAAGTCTGGCTGGGATGGGATCAGTGACTAATCGATTCTGAGGAGCAGCGCTCGATGCTTAGTTTGATGGATCGGCTTCAGGCGCAAGTTGAATTGCTGCGCGAAGCGCTTGCTCGCCTCGATTGGGAAGCGGTAGCGCTGCTCGATAAGCAGTCTCGTATTCTGGTTAAAACGGTTGCAGCCAGCGAATCGTGGGACGACCGTGAGCTGCATCAGGGGATCAGCGAGCTATCGCAGATCTACGCTGAGCTTCAACAGGCGGGTCGAGCGGAGCGCGACCGTTTGGCTGGCGAGCTGACGCGCTTGAGCCAGTCGAAGCAGGTTAACCAGGCCTACAAAGCGCTGGGGTAAGGCGGTTGAAATCGTCGTTCGTGAGCGGCTTCGGTGGGCAGAAGCCAACCCTGAAGTTGACGTAGGCTGGATTAGCCGAAGGAGTAATCTGGCGTGCGGTTGGTTGTGTGCAGGTATGTGGGACGTGGCGCAATGGCGGTAAACGACGGAAGCGCCTCTGGCAATTCCATCCTACGCAGAGCGGTCCAGCGTGCCGAGGCTTGGTGGGCTGAAGCCCACCCTACAGGCGAGCGGTGTGTAGGGTGGATGGCGCCTTATCCATCCACCGAAAAGGCTTAGCGGTACTCACACAAATAGGCAGTCGCCTCAGCCACCTTCAGCTGGAACTTGCTGTTGGCCGGTACGGTGAACTGGGTGCCAGCGCCGAAAGTTTCGAAGTTTTCGCTACCCGGCAGTTTCACCTCGAGCCTGCCAGCGACAACGTGCATAACTTCCAACTGATTCGTGCCGAACTCATATTCGCCAGGCGCCATGACGCCGATAGTGGCGGGGCCCGCTGCCATGTCGAAGGCGATGGATTTGACGGTGCCGTCGAAGTACTCGTTGACTTTGAACATTCGAAAAATCTCTAAGGGGTGGGAAAAGGGCGGCCAGTATGCCGAAGCCGCTGGACGCCGTCATCAGATCGCATTGCGGCAAGCTACGCTGCCTAAGAAGCCCGTCGTAGCGACTGCTATGAGCGAAAGATGAAGTACACAGCGCCCAACAAGCACAACCCGGCCCAGAGATAATCGAGCTTCAACGGTTGCTGCATGTACAGCACACTGAACGGCACAAAGATGGCGAGGGTGATCACTTCCTGCATGATCTTCAGCTGACCGATCGACAGCTCGGTGTAGCCGATTCGATTCGCCGGCACCATGATCAGATACTCGAACAGCGCGATGCCCCAGCTGATCAACGCGGCTATGAGCCAAGGCTTGCCGTTTAGCGTCTTGAGATGACCGTACCAGGCAAAGGTCATGAACAGGTTGGAAACGCAGAGCAGGGCGGCGGTCTGAATCCAGATAGGCATAGGTCACTCCGGGGCGGTGGCGAATCCTATTGGCTGTCGGCACGGCCTCGCAAGTATCGGATGAGTGTCGCGTCGCTAGTGTCTTTTGCCAAGCCGGCGATTATTATCGCCGCCCCGTTATTTTCATTTCGGATCGTTGGAATGAACTGCCGTCCCGGTTGCGGTGCCTGTTGTGTTGCCCCTTCGATCAGCTCGCCGATGCCCGGTATGCCTTCAGGAAAACCGGCTGGCGAGCGCTGCCTGCATCTTTCTGAGCAGAACCTCTGCAGATTGTTCGGCTTGCCTTCCAGGCCTGCGGTTTGCAGCCAGTTTCAAGCGGATCATATTGTCTGTGGTGACAGCCGACAGGAGGCCATCCGACTGCTTGGCTGGTTGGAGCAAGCGACCGCATGATGATCGAGATACCGCCCCCGATTAGGGCGCGCTGAACAGCTGCCCCGATGTTTTCATCAGACCCAACTTGGTATGCGTCGGCTTACGGTGAAGGCGTTGAGGATGGGGTCCGTAAGCATCGCTTGCCGGCAGCTGGCTAATCCTGGATTACAGCCACACGGGTCGAAGGCTGCGCAGGCTCGCTCGAAGTCGAGTCTCTAAGCTCAGTGCTCGAGCCGTCGCGACCCAGCCCAAGCAGGCGGGCCAGCGCTGGCGCTGTTAGTCCAATCGCTGCCACGTCAGGTCTTTAAACAGCTTTTTATGCCTGACAGGTAACCACTATCCCAGGCGGGAAGTATCGCGTGGCTTTGAGCCCGTTACGTTTCTTCTAGCGTAGAGCCGTGCAAGCGTAAAGGGCGACAGCCCTAGAATGAAACCCAGGGCCAGCAGGCGATTGCGGCCGGCGCGGCGCCACCAGCCATCGCGTTGCCAACGGCGTGAGCTGACCCCGAGCCCATGCTCCAGGCGGCGAAAATGCCCTTGGCTGCGCAATCCCTTGACCAGCGGAACTTCCTCGAAAAGCGGCCACGGCGCATGTTGCCCTACGGCGAAATAGGTTGTCCGGCGAGCGAAGATGCCTTGATCGCCATAGGGCACGCCGACCCGGTTTCGCCACGCCACCAGGCGTTCGATCAAGCGGCCTTGCCAGCTGTTCGTGTCGCTGAAGCGAAACGCGAAGTAGCCTCCCGTAGCGCCTTTCTCTATGGCCTCGCTCACGGCCATCAATGCCTGCCGGTCCAGATCGGCGTCGGCATGCAGAAACCAGAGAGTCTCATGCGCCGAGAGCGCGGCTCCCTGGCGTAACTGCTCGCCCCTCGATGGCGTTGCCGATGACCACAGCGCATCGTGGTTCCGGCACAGCGCTTGGCATCGCTCACTGACAGCCGCATCCACTACGACGATTTGCAGCGGTGTCCCGGTTTCTGACTCAGCCAGACGCAATTGCAGAAGCAGCCGATCAAGGTGCTCTTCGTCGTGCAGGCACGGGATGATCACGCTGATCCCTGATGAGCTCACCGTCGCAGTCCCTCAAGATTGTTCAGCGTTTGTAGCAGTCTTCGCCTCGCTGCTCTGGGGTCGTCGGCGAGCGCTTGGGCTGCAAGAGGCAGGTCCGCTTGTTCGTCGATATCGAACGATTCCCCGCTGAGCGCAACCGAATGACCCACCCGACGGCATGCATCCGCCAGTGCGTGACCCAGTTCAGGGGTGCTCCACGGCAAGGCAGCTAGATCCGGCCAGGGAAGTTTCGACGCCATCAGCACCACCCCTCCGTCTCGCGCAGCCACGAGCACCGTATCGTGTGTCCCCAACGCAGCGTGTACCCGCTGATAGTCATCCGGTGTGAGCGCCGGGGCGTCGCTTCCGATGTACAGAAGCTGCCGGTGGCCGAGGCCGCGCAAGCTGTGGTCCAGGTTGTTGATTCGTTCGCCCAGGTTGCCGGCAGTTTGCGCCAGACACAGAGCCTGCGGCATCAGCTGTGCGGCCCAGTCACACGCATCCCTCTGATCGGGCGCAATGACGACCGGCCCGTGCCAGCTGCGCAGGTCTTCCAGTGCGCAATCAAGCAGATGCTCGGCGATATTCAAGGCTCGCTCGACACCGATGTGCACGGCCAGGCGCTGTTTGCCGTGGCCAAGGGCAGGTCGCTTGCAGATGAGGACCAGCGCTGCGTCGTCAGGAAGGGTTTGCTTCGTAGTCATCAAGCTGGCTCGTTGGGGATGGCGGGTGGCACATCTCGGGGCTGCGGTTATGTTCCGTCGGATAGGCCGCTCTGCTTATTGTTGCAGCGAGGCGTTGAAGGTGTCTTTGGATCTGACCTGTCGGGCATTCGATGCAAGGTCCAGCTGCTAACAGTTGAGTTTCACCCATTGCTTCACCTTTACAGGTTGATCAAAGTGACGGTGCTGAGGGCTGTGCCATGGTTATTGCGAATCCGCGCTGCCGCCAAGTCGCCAGCGATGAAACCGCGCCAGCCAGCGCAATACCATGGCCGGGGCATGGGCGCGTTTCCATTCGCCGGCCACAGATTTGTTGGCTTCGGCCAGGGTCGGGTAAATGTGGATGGTGCCGAGAGTCTTGTTCAGCCCCAGCCCATGCTTCATTGCCGAGACGTACTCGGTGATCAGATCACCGGCATGCTCGCCGACGATGGTAGCGCCGAGAATGCGGTCCTTGCCTGGCACTGTCAGCACCTTGATGTAGCCATAGGCGGCTTCATCGGCGATGGCGCGGTCAAGCTCATCCATGCCGAAGCGGGTGACTTCATAGTCGATGCCTTGAGCCTTGGCCTCCTGTTCGTTGAGCCCGACATGGGCGACCTCCGGGTCGGTAAAGGTGGCCCAGGGGATCACGCGATAGTCCACTTTGAAGCGCTTGAATCCACCGAACAGCCCGTTCACCGCGCCGTACCAGGCTTGATGCGAGGAGACATGGGTGAACTGGAAGGGGCCGGTTACGTCACCGACCGCATAGATGTTTGGAAAGCGGGTAGCCAAGTACTCGTCAGTGGCGAGAGTGCCGTTTTCCCGCACTTCCAGTTGCAGTTCCTCGACACCGAAACCCTTAATGTTGGCGGCTCGGCCCAGCGCGACCAGTAGCTGGTCGAACTCGATGACCACTTCACCATCGAGTGAAAGATCACGGCAGACGACCTGCCGCTCGCCATCGATCGCGTCGAAGCGCTCGGCGCGGTGCTGCAGACGTACATCCACGCCGTCTTTGCGCAACCCCGCCAGTACGGCCGCGCTGGCATCGTGGTCCTCACGGGGCAGCAGGCGCTCGTTGCGCTGAACCAGGATGACCTGACATCCGAGCCGTTGAAAGGCCTGCGCCAACTCGCAACCGATCGGCCCACCGCCCAATACCAGCAGCCGTTTGGGTTGCTCACGCAAGGCCCAGACCGTGTCCGAGGTAAGCGGCGCGACCTGATCGATACCGGGAATATCGGGCACTTTCGGACCTGCGCCAGTGGCGATGACGATGGCGCGGGTGTTGAGGCGCTGGCCGTTGACCTCGACGGTCCACGGTGAGGTGATCCGTGCTGTGCCTTCGATTACCTCGACGCCAAGTTCGGTGTACCGGTGAACCGAGTCATGTGGCGCGATCGTGGCGATCACGCGCTGGATGCGCTGCATGACGGCGGCGAAGTCCACCTCGCCCTCGATTGGCTTGAAGCCCAGCTGCTCGGCCTTCTTGAGTTCATTGGCTAGTCTGGCCGAGCGGATCAGCGCTTTCGACGGGACACAGCCTGTGTTCAGGCAATCGCCGCCCATCCTGTGTTTTTCGATCAGAGTGACCTTGGCCTTTACCGCCGCTGCGATATAGGCGCTGACCAGCCCACCGGAACCGGCGCCAATGACCACCAGGTTACGGTCGAACCGACGTGGTTTTTTCCAGCCCGCGTAAACCTTGCGTGCCTTGAACACGTCCAGCGCCTTACGCGACACCACCGGCAACAGCCCCAGCAGCACGAAAGCGCCAACCAGCCCCGGTGAGAGAATGCCGCCCAAAGACTCCAGCTGACCAAGCTCACGCCCGGCATTCACGTACACCAGCGTTCCGGGCAGCATGCCCAGTTGACTGACCCACCAGAATGTACGGACGGGTAATTGCGTAAGGCCCATCGCCAGATTGATCAGAAAGAAGGGAAATACCGGGACCAGACGCAAGGCAAAGAGGTAACTGGCGCCTTCGCGCTTCACCCCCTGGTCGATCTTGGCCAGGCGTTGCCGAAAGCGTGCTTGCACCCAGCTGCGAAGCAAGTAGCGGCTGAGCAACATCGCGAGGGTCGCGCCGAGGGTCGATGCGAAGGACACCAGCAGCGTGCCGCCAAACAAACCGAAAAGCGCTCCGCCGGCAAGCGTCATCAGTGCGGCACCAGGCAGTGACAAGGCCGTGACCAGGACATAGACGATGAAGAAAACGCCACCCGCAAGCCATGGGTGAGCCTCCACCTGTGCGTCTAGCGCCGCTTGCTGCGTCTTGATCGCGTCGAGACTGAGGTATCGGCCCATATCGAATACGAAGAAGCCGGCTAGCAGCACCAGAATCAGCGCCAGTACCGCGATTTTTCGGCTATTCATCCCTGCATCTCCGTCATTGATGCTCGACCGCATGGGCTGGGTCGCGCCTGATGCTGGCAACTATGGCTGCGCGAGCGGGACGCGAAAGGATCATGTGGCGAGTTGCGTCGCCCGTGCGCATCAGTGGCGTCCTCGCAGCCAGCCCGGCAGCAGGTATCCCAGGGTGCACAGCAACAAACCATAGAGGTTGGTGCCGAGCAGCAAGGCATATTTGCCATCGCCAATGGCCCAGCTTGGCGGAATCCAATCAAGCGTCAGAGCGATGCCCAGGCAAAGGCCAGTCCAGAAACTCAGGTGGAACCCCAGGCGAGTCGGGTTCGTCAGACCGTGCAGGATAAACACCGGGGCGAGCCCAATGACCATGGTCCCGCTGATTGTCGTGGCCTTGAGGATGTCGGTCCCCGCGATCATCGGCAGGTTGCCCAGCAGGGCGAACAACACCATCGCTGCCATGCCCAGACCGATGGCCCGTGCCCCCAGATCACGCCCGGCCAGCAATGGCAGTTCTCGCCCAACCAGCTTGGCGAGACTGGAAAACGTTGAGTCCAGCGTCGAGCCCGCGGCCGATACCATCACCACCGTCATCACCAATAGCGCGCCGATGCCCATAGTCTTGGCCAGGGCCGCCGGGACGTTGTCGGACGCCGACAAGCCGGTCAATTGTGCATGTACCCCAATCAGACTGAAGGCGAGGATCGCGACGAAACCCAGAATGCCCGCCAGCAAAAAAGCACGGCGCATGGTGCGTTCTTCGCTGATGAAACCGCGGTCGGTAAGCACCGGATCGTGGAAGCCATAGCTGAGTGCCTGCAGCCCCGCAACCAGCAGCAGATCGACGCCCGCATTGAGTGACCAGTGACTGGTACTGCTCAGCTCCGCCGCCGTGTGTTGCGGCAGTACCAGGCCCAGGACCCAAATCAGCGCAACGATGAAGATCGCCATTTGTGCCGCGTCGGTCAGTATCGAGCTGCGAAGCCCACCGCGCAGGCTGTAGCCCAGCGTCACAGCGGTGAACAGCAAGGCAGCCGCAATGAACTCGGGGCTGCCAGACGCTCCGTAGTAGCCGCCGACCACCGCGGTATTGCTCCACACCTCGTTGAACAAACGGATGAGGATCGCCGCAGTGAACGCCAGGGCCGCCGCGTGACCGTAATGGCTGGACAGGAAACTCACCAGGCCGGTAGCCGCAAAGCGCCGGCGCAAGCGATAGATGACGAAGCCTGTCAGGGGGATCGAGAGCCAGTACATGGCGTAAGCCAGTCCGCCGACCAGTCCATAGCTGGCACCCAGGTTCGCCGCATTGGTCACTGACTTGGCGAAGATCCAGCTGATGAATATGCTCGAAGTCAGCAACCAGGGCGCGACGCTGCGGCCGTGTTTGTCCTGGCCTTCGAAGAAGCCACCCAACGTCACCGAGCGCGGGGACAAGGCCAGCATCGCAGCGCCATAAAAGATCAGAAAGCCCCAGAAAAACAGCCCCGTCCAGCGGCTCATATCCATTGCAACGTCCTTATTCGATCAGGCTGCCACCGCAGCTTGAGCCTTGCCCCGCAGTACAGGCATAGCAGTGATCGCGCGTCGCGATGGCGTTGCCTTCGAGACTGGTCGTCTGGAGCAGGTTGCGCAGGTGCGGCCGGTCTCGGCCAATCAGGCCGGGCATGGCGGCCGGCAGGTCGAGCATCTGATTGAAGTCGCAGTCATACAGATAACCTTGCCAATCCACGCTGATCAGGCTGCGGCACATCACTGCTTCCAGATTGGCTGGCCGATAACTGTCGCGCAGTAATTGCATGTAGTCAGCGAATTGCCCTTTGCTGATTAGCGTGCTGCCGAAGCGGGCAATCGGTTGGTTGGTGATGGTCAGCAGATGGTCAAACTGGATACCGAAGTCTTGTGCAAGGTGCGCTTTGTAATCCGCTTCGAGCGCTGCTTGTGGCGGTGGCAGGCTCGGCCCTTGTGGGTTGTAGACCAGATTGAGCGTCAGGTCGCTACCGGGTTCGCCGTAGCCTAGTTGGTTGAGCTTGCGCAGCCCGACGATGCTGGCCTCGAACACGCCATCGCCTCGCTGCCGGTCGACGTTTTCGCGTGAGTAGCAGGGCAGGGATGCCGTCACCTCGACGCCTTGCTCGGCCAGAAAACTCGCCAGGTCCTCGTAGCCAGGCTCGCTCAGGATCGTCAGATTGCAGCGGTCGATGACTCGCAGGCCCTCACGGCGCGCATGGGCGACGATCTCACGAAAGCGTGGGTGCATTTCCGGTGCGCCGCCAGTGAGGTCGAGCGTATGCACAGGATGCGCATCGATCACCTCATGCAGCAGGCCGAGGCTCTCATCGGTCATCGCCTCCGTGCGAGTCGGCCCGGCGTTCACATGGCAGTGCAGACAGCGCTGATTGCACTGGTAGGTGAGATTGACCTGCAAGGCCTCCAGCGACCCGCGACGCAGCGGCGGGAACGCCAGAGCGTTCAGGAGGGGAAGCGTGGCATGCATGGTGATGGCTGCTCGTGTGGAGAGATGTCCATTGGCGTCATTACGTGGCCCAGCGTTACAGGTTTTTCATACGCATACAGTGGATCGCTTCGTTCAAGGTCGCCAAGGGTGACAGCCTTTTGGCCTGTAGCTCGAATGCCACGTTCGGATCGCACCATTGAACGAAAGGATGCCCGGAAACCAGGCCGCTGTGTTCGGCGGATATGTATCAGGGGTGTTCCCGGTTCGCTCAGCCACCGACCGCAGAACCGTCGACGCCAAGTAACGCATCGACCAACAGCTTGATGTCGAGCCCTACTGGAACGACCCCAACGCGCCTACCGGCATCCGAGGGACGGTTGGCATATCAAGCGACCCGCTCAGGCGCGAGTCGCTGACGCTCAGAGCGACCTAGCTGCGAGCGGCTGGATGGCCGGGCCGTGAATTACCTCACCATCAGCCTGGAAGATCGAGCCGTGGCAGGGGCAGTCCCAGGTGCGATCGGCATTGTTCCAGGTCACGCTGCAACCCATGTGCGTGCAGGCCGCAGAGACGCCGTGCAGCACGCCGGAATCGTCTCGCCAGACCGCGATCTGCTCGTCGCCGCGGGTAATCACGCCACCTTCGCCGGGGCCGATCGCGCCCAGCTCATCGACCTGTGACTGGCTCTCGCCGCTCTGGTTGAAGTCGTCCGGCGAGGGCCGCCTGGGGTCGTAAAGTGTCTTCCAAGGGCGCCGCCCGGTGATGATCTGGCGAGCGATACCAAGGCCGGCGGCGGTGCCGTTACTGATGCCCCACGCATTGAAACCGGTGGCGACGAACAGCCCGGGCGCCTCCTCTGGATCGGCCTCGCCAACATAGGCCATGCGGTCGGCGGTGTCGTAGTCCTCGTTGCACCATTGCCATACCGCCTCGCCAACCGGCAGGTTGCTGCGCGCCCACTGTTCGAGATCAACGAAGCGCTGCGCCACGTCACCGTCCTGCCCGGTGTTGAAGCGCGGGCCGAGCACGAGCATCAGCGGGCCTTGGTCGTCGCGACCCATGCGAATCGAATGGGTCGGGTCTTCCGCGGCAATGAACATGCCTTCGAGGCGGGCCTCATCCTGCGGGCGGAAGGCAATTGCCACATGGCAGCGTGGCTGGGTCGGGCTGACCAGGTCGATCGGCGTCTCGACCGGCATGTGCGTGGCGAGGATCACCTGGTCGGCGCTGACCGTGCCGCCATCGAAACTCACCTGCCAGCGGTCGTTGCGCTCGAATTTCTGCGCGCGGGTTTGCTGATGGATCTGCCCCCCGCAAGCCTCAACCGCCGCCGCCAGGCCGACCAGGTAGCTGGCTGGGTTGAATTGCGCCTGGTCGGGAAACTCGAGCGCACCCGTGGTCTCGAAGGGCAGCGGCGCGCGGTCGAGCACCCGCGCGGCAAAGCCCAGGCAGCGAGCCGCCTCAGCTTCACGCTCAATGGCCTCGCGGCCTTGCGCGGAACAGGCATAAGCGAAGGCGGACTGGCGCTGGTAATCGCAGTCGATTTGCAGGTCTTCGACCCAGTGGCGGATGCGGTTGACCGCTTCGCGGTTGACGTCGGCGTAGCACTGCGCCAGGTCCTGGCCGAAGGTATCAATCAGGTGTCGGTAAATGAGGGCATGCTGAGTGGTGACCTTGGCGGTCGAGCGTCCGGTGACCTGTCGGCCGATTTCGCGCGCTTCGAGTACCACGATCTTCTTGCCGGCTTCGCAGAGCGTCATGGCGGCGCTCAGCCCGACGATGCCGGCGCCCACCACCACAACATCGCATTCGCTGTGGCCGGTCGCCGGCGGGAAGTCGCTACGGGGTGCACTGGCATTCCAGCAGCAGTCGGGTAGGGCGGATAGCGCGGGCATGGGTAGGGTCCTCATCGGCTGAGTCGCATGGTCTGTCGACATCTCATCACCCGCCACAGCGTTAACGGCATGGCCGGAGGTTCACGAAACGTCGGGCACTAGGGAGTAGAGCGGTCCGGTTCGGGCAGGTTCCTGACCACCGGGCAGGACGCGCCAATCGACGCGGGTCCGGCCTTACTCGCTTCGGTTGTGCGCGAAACAACAAACGGAGCCCGCCGCGCCCGTCGCTTTCCTCGCGCACGCTGACCGCCTTGTGTCGACCTGGCGCACCCGCCTACCGCATCGGCGCTATGACAGAGGCGTCAGGAAACTCCGATGTCGGCGCTGCTCTGAATCAGCAGTTCGCTGCCTCTGTTGCATCGCAACAGAAGGTACCGATCAAGGCGGAACAATCAGCCTGGTGGCCGATCCGAACTAGCTATGAGCAAAATGAAAGGTGGGGAGGGCCAGCCATGACCGAGGGCATCCTGGTTGGGGTGACTGTGGTTTTCGTGGCGATCACTCTCATTCAATACTGGAGCCAGCCAAGCTGGTGGGTGCGCGGTTGGGATTTCCCCAAGTTGCAGGTGGGCGCGCTGTTGCTGGTACTGCTGCTGGTTCAGTTGCTATTGCTGGATTTTTCCAACCGCTGGAACCTTCTGCTGCCGCCCGCGACGCTGAGTTGCCTGGCCTACCAGTGGTGGTGGATACGGCCCTACACACCGCTGGTACGCTGCGAGGTCGACTGGGCCGACCCGAATGACGACGGCCCGCGGATTCGTATCCTGTCCTCCAATGTACTCACGCCTAATCGCCACGCTGATCGCCTGATTGCGCTGGTCAGGCGTTACCAACCGGATGTACTGGTGGCCCTCGAGACCGACCAGTGGTGGGACGAACAGCTGCAAGTACTCAGCGACGACTACCCCTATTGCATCCGCTGTCCGTTGGACAACCTCTACGGCATGCACGTGTTTTCGCGGCTGCCGTTGGAGCATCAGCGGCTGAGCTTTCTGGTGCAGGACAATATTCCCTCGATGCATGCCCGGCTGCGGGTCAATGACGAGCTGGGCGTGCGCATGCACTTCCTGCACCCGGCGCCGCCGAGCCCGACGGAAAACGACGAGTCCACCGAGCGTGACGTTGAGCTGCTGATCGTCGGGCGCAGCGTCAAGCAGACCGATGAACCGGTGATCGTCAGCGGTGACTTGAATGACGTCGCCTGGTCGCCGACCACTCGATTGTTCCGCAAGATCAGCGGCCTGCTCGATCCCCGCATCGGTCGCGGCATGTTCAACACCTTTCACGCGCAGTACCGCTTCCTACGCTGGCCGCTGGATCACTTCTTTCACAGTGCCCACTTTCGCGTGGCACGCATCGAGCGACTCGCGGATATCGGCTCGGATCACTTTCCCATGTTCATCGAACTGCAATACGACCGTCGCCACGCGAGCGAGCAGCACAGTTTGGAAGCCGATGCCGCTGATCGCGCCCGGATGCAGCAGAAGGTCGCGCAGGAGCCAGCCAGCAAAGACGATGTGCCGCGGCCTTGAGCTTACAACTCGGACCGTCGGTAGCTGAGACAGGATTCGATGCCAAACGGGCGGCTCGTAACGCCTGGAGCTAGGTCCGCGTTGGAAATTCTGCGCCAGCAGGGCTTTGCTGAGCGGTTGCCGCAACGGGTGTCGGCGAGACCCATGCCACCCCGGCGCGGAGCAGACGTCCTTGTGACCGCCCGTCCCACAGAGGGAATGCCTCGATCGGGCGGCAGTCCTCTTTGTATCGGCCCACCCCGGGGCGCCGCAGAGCGCGACGCGTTGAGCTCGGGACCGCACACCTACAGGAGGCTGCATGCAGCGTCGTATTTTTCTCTCGACCCTGGCGGCTGGCAGTGCGCTGGCGCTGACCACGCCGCACCTATTGGCGCAAACGAGCACCGCTCCGTCCACAAGCCGCTCTCCCGAGGCGCTGCCGCGCAACGAGGGCGAGCACCCACGCTATCGACCGCCACAGCGTTTCGGGCTCGGTGGCGCCATTGCCCTGGGCGATATGCGCCGGCAGATCACTGAAGAACAGGCCCGCGCCATTCTCAAGGCCGCGTGGGAGCAAGGCATTCGCTATTACGACACGTCGCCCTGGTATGGGTTGGGGCTGAGCGAGCGGCGGGTCGGCCAGTTGCTCTATCCGCGTGACCGCGATGGCTACGTCTTGTCATCCAAGACTGGACGGCTGCTTGAACCCGACCCCGGCTACGACCATCCTGGCTGGGAAGGCGTCGACAACTTCCGACCAAAATGGGATTTCTCCGCCTCCGCAACCCGCCGTTCTATCGAAGACAGCCTGCAGCGCCTAGGTGTGCCGCGCCTGGACATGGTGTTCATACACGACCTGTCGCCTGATCACATGGGCGCGCAATGGCGCGAACATTTCGAGGTCGCGCGCAAAGGCGCCATGCCAGAACTGGTGAAGATGCGCGAGGAGGGGCTGATCAAAGGCTGGGGGCTGGGCGTCAATACGCTCGAGCCGCTGCTCGACACGCTGGAGGTCTCCGATCCGGACATCAGCCTGTTGGCCACTCAGTACTCGCTGCTCAAACATGAAGATGCGCTTACGCGTGCGTTCCCTGCTTGTGAAAAACGCAACGTCTCGCTGGTGCTCGGTGCGCCGCTCAATTCCGGTTATCTGGCCGGTGGCGAGTATTACAACTATGACCGCGGCGCGCCGGCCGATATAGCCGAAAAGCGCGAGCGCTTTCGGGCACTGGCTCGCGAGCATGGCGTCGATTTGCGCACGGCGGCCCTGCAATTTTGCAACGCACCGGATGTAGTTGCGGCGGTGATCCCCGGAGCAAGCAGCCCAGAACAGGTCCGCGAGAACGTGGCGTCGATAGTCGATGCGCATGTGCCGGCTGCCTTCTGGACGGCGGCCAAGAATCAGGGGTTGCTGCATGCAGACGCGCCAACGCCGAGCTAATCGACCTGCGCTCCGGGTGCTGCTTTGACTTTCGCTGATGGCGGAACCGGCCGCGTGACTCGGCTGGGCGGAGTCGAACGAACCACAGGCGATCGGTCCGCCTCGGCGCACCGATCGCCGGGGCGTGCCGAGGCACCTGTCTCTGGCTTGAAATCGCGCATCGACTCGCTGGTCCAGGCCGCCACGCCTGGTCAGTCGGGATTTCGTCTGTTGCTGTCCGGCCAGGATGCGTTCAATGCTCGCGCCGAAGCCATCGCTCAGGCCACCGAGTCGCTCGACCTGCAGTACTACATTACCCACGACGGCATCAGCACCCGCCTGCTACTGGGTGAACTGCTACAGGCGGCCAACCGCGGTGTGCGTATCCGGCTGTTGCTCGATGACTTCGCAAGCGATGCGCGCGACCACCGCATTCTGCTCAGCGCTGCCCATCCCAACATCGAGATGAAAGTGTTCAACCCGCCGAACAAGGGGCGCAAACGAGCCACTACGCGGCCATTGGGTCGCCTGCTTGAGCTCCCTCATCAGCATCGACGGATGCACAACAAGCTGCTGTTGGCTGATCGCAACCTGGTCGTCATGGGCGGGCGCAACCTCGGCGATGAATATTACGACGCCGACCCTGAGCGCAATTTCGTCGACATCGACCTGCTGTGTATCGGCCCTGTGGCCAGTGATTTTTCCACCAGTTTCGAGGCGTATTGGCAGCATTCACTGGCCGTGCCCATCGATCAAAGCCTACGTAAATCCATCAAGCGGTTCGGACGAAAGCACCAGCCGCGGCCCTTGGCGCAGGAAATCGACGATGCGTGTAACCAGGATCCAGACCAATGCGCGCTGCTGACCGCTTACCGTCGAACGCCACAGCTCGGCACATGGTTGGACCAGTTGGTATGGGCGACGGGCACAGCACTGTGGGATCCGCCCGGTAAGCTTGCGACAGCCTCGGTGCCCGACGAAGGTCAGATGATGACCGCGCCGCTACTTCCCGTGGCACAAGGCGTACGCCGAGAGCTGATGTTGGTGTCCGCTTACTTCGTGCCTACCTGGGCAGGGCTGGCTTATTTAAGCGACTGCGCGGGTAGGGGCGTGTCGGTTCGGGTACTGACCAATTCGCTCGACGCGACGGACGTCCCGCTGGTACACGGCGGCTACCAGCCCTATCGCACAGCTCTGTTGAATGCGGGCGTGCGGCTGTTTGAAATGCGAAAAAAACCGGCGACGCACTCGCGCTACAGGCTTGCCGATACGCCGGTGAGTCTGCATAGCAAGGCGGCGGTGTTCGACAATCGGCAGGTATTCATCGGCCCACTGAACCTGGACCCACGCTCGGTACTGTGGAATTCCGAGGTGGGCGTTCTGGTTGACAGCCCGACGTTGGCCAATGCTGTTCGCCAGCTGCTGGCCGAGGGGCAATCAGGAGCCGTGAGCTACGAAGTCGAAGTCGACGGCAGCACCCGAAACGCTGGGCTTGTCTGGAACTATGAAGATGACCAGGGCCGCGCGCTCAAACTCAAACGTGAACCGGCCAATCCATGGCGACGTTTCAACGCCTGGTTGGCGCGCCTGTTGAGAGTTGAGCCATTTCTCTAGTCCCTAACGCAGGCTGACCCAGGCTCAGGCGCAACAGACGGGACACAGGCAGGGGATTCCTGTGGGCACTATCTGGACGGTGCCGGAGGACATGTTTTCCGAGCTGTCGAGAGCGTCATAGACCGCCGCAGTTCGGTATTGGCGTTCACTGCGGCTTAGTGCTGTTTACCTCGTTTCGACCGGATTAGGGCCTTGACTGCCCGATATGGCGTGCACCAGCAAAGTTGTCACGCGCTTCGCTTAATTCCCAACATTACATTTCAGTAAGTTGGCGAGTGGCGGGCAACTATGGCCCGTGTTGTCGTGTCTACGCCACTACGGACGGCAATCGATTAAATAGAGGCCATCACATGCAAAACGATAAAGGTATCTTTCTAAAAGGCGTATTGGGCGGCGCTGTATTAGTCGCGTTGTTAGGTTTGCTGCTGGCATTGTTCGTTGCTTATACCGGCGCTTACAACATAGCCGCTTCTCAGGATCATTCGCCCTTCGTTCGCTGGTTGTTCTCGACCACCATGCAAAACTCGGTGGCAGCCAGAGCAGATGAAGTGGACGCGCCCACTGAGTTCTCCGAGGCGCAAATTGCCGCCGGTGCAGAGCACTATAAGGCGATGTGTCAGCACTGCCACGCCGGTCCAGGCGTGGAACGAGCCGAGTGGGCACAGGGGCTGCTACCGCAACCGCCGCACCTGGTCGAGGAGGCCGCGCATTGGCAGCCGAACGAGGTGTTCTGGCTCGTCAAGCATGGCGTTCGCATGTCGGCCATGCCGGCTTTCGGCGAAACGCACACGGATGCCGAGCTCTGGGACATTGCCGCGTTCGTGAAGCAGCTACCCGGCATGACCGCCAGCGAGTACGCCGCGCTGGGTCAGCAAACCGGCACGCATAAGCACTAGAAGGAAAAACATGATGCAGATGTCTTATTGGCGTTTCGCCGCGATGATCGCAACTTCCACGGTCGTGATGTTCGGCCTGATGTACCTAAATACCTACGCTTTCGAACATATTTTATGGAGCGAGACCCGGGCGTGGATGGCGCTTTTGATGGGCGCAGTTATGGCCGTGATCATGCTGAGTTTTATGCTCAATATGTATAAGAAAAAGCGGGTCAATATCGCTATATATATTGGCAGCCTCGTCGTATTTGCGTTGACGCTCTGGATAATTCGAAGTCAGGCCACGGTTGGTGATGCGGAGTATATGAAGGCCATGATTCCCCATCATTCGATTGCAATCATGACCAGCGAGCGTGCGCAGATTACCGACCCGCGAGTTCGCAAACTGGCCGATGAGATCATCGCGGCGCAGCGTCGCGAAATAGCGGAAATGAAATACCTGATCAACGAACTCGAGAGGGTCGACTGATGCGTCTTCATATGCACCGGAGCGGCCCGAGGTCGCTCTCCTGGAAATGGCTCACGCCGCTCGCCGCACTGCTGCTCACTGCTTGTGGCGACCCCGCGCCGGGAGAGGGCGTGAAAAAACCCATGATGAGCGGTCCGCCACCGGAGGTGGTCGGTGCCCGCGAAGCGGTGGGTACACCTGACATTCCGACCATCGATCCGCAGACGCTCGATGCGGCCGAGATCGAGAAAGTGCTGGGTGCAGGGCCGCGTTGTCTCTTTGCCTACACAGCCGAAAGCCCACCCGTGGTCGCTCTTCGGGTCACCGGCGATAGCGCTGGACGGGGTGTGGTGAAAGTTCATGGCCGGCTGGTAAAACTTGCGGCGCAGCGTGCAGAGGCCGGTGGTTTTGCTCTGAGCGCTGATGGCATGTCGGTCAAGATCCAGCCGGCAGACGCGGGTGACGAAGCCAGGCCAACCGCACTGCGCGAGGCCGATATGCTATTCGAACTGGAACAGGGGCTACGGGTTGGCTACCGCGGCTGGTATCGCTGCACCACACCGTGATTCCCACGTGAATGCATCGATCCGCACCATAGCCATCCCATTAGCCCGCGTATCCTTTGACCGATCCGTGCAGGAGACAAGCGCATGCTTCGCCACCTTGTATTCGATGTAAACGAGACGTTGCTGGATGTCGCCGCGCTTGACCCGCTCTTCGAGCGCCTGTTCGGCGATGCCAGTGCCCGTGTCGAGTGGTTTCTGACCTTGGAAGAGGGCTGGATGACCGCGACCATTGTTGAACGCTTCCAACCCTTCGCCGAACTGGCTCAGGCGGCATTGATCATGGTCGGGCAACGACGGGGAATCGAGGTCAGCGAAGCCCAGTGCGAGGAGCTGGTTGGGGGCATGAAGCGGCTGCCAGCGCACCCGGACGTACGGCCAGCGTTGGAAAAGCTACGCGACTCGGGGTTTCATCTTGCCGCCTTGAGCAACGGTAGCCTACAGGCGCTGCGCCAACAGCTGGAGTCGGCGGGGCTGGGCGATAGCTTCGACGCGATCCTGTCGGTCGAGGAGACGCAGCGCTACAAGCCGGCTCCGGAGCCATACCGCATGGTCGCCGAGCGCAACGGCATAGAGCAGGAACAGATGATGATGGTCGCGGCTCATGCCTGGGATATCACTGGCGCGGCGGCGGCGGGCTGTCGCACCGCATTCATTGCGCGATCGGGCAAAGTGCTCAATCCGGCCGGTAGCCAGCCGGATATTCAGGGTAACGATCTGCAGGACTTCGCCAGGCAACTGCTCGCCTGGCGTGAGCGGTAACGGTCGAGATCGCTTCGCCTCATTGCTCCGTCTGCTTGCCGCTGAAGGCGGTGATCGGCTTTTCCGCCTCCTTGTCGAGACCGCTGGCGAAGGTCTTCAGACCTTCGATGATGGGCATCAACGCAGCCCACAGCTCGTCGTCATGCAGCATCTTGTAGGCGCCGGTTACACCCGGCGCTTCGTCGTGCTTGTCGTCCGGCTTGTAACGGCTCACGGCACCAAAAGCAGACTGGAAGGCAAACACAATCTTGTAGAACTGCGCCGGCTCGATGCGGGACAGCGCCATGCCGAGAATGGACAGGTTCTGTAGGGCATTGAGCGAACCTTCCTTGCTCATGCCGTCCACCAGGACTTTCAGCAGGCGGTCGTGCGAACCGGCCAGGTCGTTGGCAAAGCGCAGCACGCCGCGCTGGTGCAAGGTTTCTAGCAGGGTATCGAGCTCTTCCCTGGCATCGGGGCCAATCGGGGTAGGTTTGACGTCGTAGTCTAATCGTTCGGCCATCAGAATCTCTCCGGGTGCGGGGCTCGGGCGGGCGGCGCGACGTAGTCGTCGCGGTACCACTTCACCTCTACGGGCACGCCATCGTTCGGCGTGCGGGTGGCGTTGCGGAAGTTATTCGACGGCAGCGGCGGCTCACCTTTTTTCGGCAATACCTCAAGCTTCACCGCCGTTTCCTTGTAGGCCGGCGTGTTCACGTCAGGGTCGTGATGCTCGCCGGTGAGCAGGTTGAGGCCTGGCTTGCCCTGGTGAATAGGCATGAACAGCGTCTTGCCGGCGACCCGGTCAGTCACGGTGGCGCGGACTTCCACCGAGCCGCGACGCGAGGTCACGCGCACCCATGTGCCGTCTTCGATGCCGCGTTCGGCTGCCAGCTCGGGGCTGACTTCGACGAACCAGTTCGACGCCTGGGACCAGATGCGTGGCCCGCGGCCGGTCTGGTTGGTGCCCTGGAATTGCTCAAGCATGCGGCCGTTGTCGAGCATGATGTCGTACTCGCTGTCGGCCGCCTCGGCTGGCTGCTTCCATTCCAGCGGGAAGAGCACGGCCTTGCCGTCGTCGGTGTGGAAACGTTCGGTATAGAGCAGCGGCGTGGTGCTGCCGTCAGTCTGCATGGGCCAGAACAACGACTGCCAGCCTTCCAGCCGCTCATAGCTGATGCCTTGGAACATGGTGGCAATGCCGGCGACCTCATCCATGATCTGGCTCGGGTGGGTGTAGCCCCAGTCGTAGCCCATACGCTTGGCCAGATCGGTAAGAATCTGCCAGTCCGGACGGCTATTACCGAGCGGCGGTAGCACCTGATAGAAGCGCTGGATACGCCGTTCGGTATTGGTGAAGGTGCCGTCCTTTTCCACCGAGGGGGAGGCCGGCAGCACCACGTCGGCGAACTCGGCGGTGCGGCTCATGAAGATGTCCTGAACCACCATGAAGTCGAGGCTCTCGAAGCCGCTGTGCACGTTGCGGCTGTCGGCGTCGGAGAAGGCGGTTTCCTCGCCGATGATGAACATCGCCTTGACCGAGCCTTCGTCCGCACCCTTGACCATGGTGAAGTTGTCGTTGCCTTTTTCCAGCGACAGTTTCTCCTTCGGCACGCCCCAGGCCTTGGCCCACTTGTCGCGGTTCTTTTCCTCGGTGACCTTCTCGTAGCCGGGGTACATGTTCTTCAGGCAGCCGAAGTCGCTGGCGCCCTGGACGTTGTTATGGCCACGCATCGGGTAGCCGCCGGTGCCGGGACGGCCATAGTTGCCGGTGACCAGCAAGAGATTCGACAGCGCCGTACTGGTGTCCGAGCCGTGGCTGTGCTGGGTGATGCCCATGGCCCAGAGCAGGCAGACGCTCTTCGCCTGGCCGATCAGCTCGGCGGTCTCGATCAGTTTCTCTTTCTCGATACCGGTGACCTGGGCGGCAAAGTCCATCGTGAAGGGCTCGAGCGACTGCTTGTATTCCTCGATCTGATTGACTCGCGCGTTGAGGAATTCGGTGTCGGCATAGCCGTGCTCGAACATGTAGCGCGACAACGCCGAGGCCCAGACCATGTCGGTGCTGGAGTTGGGTCGCAGGTGGATATCGGCGCGCTCGGCCATCTCGTGCTTGCGCGGATCGAACACCACCCACTTCTGGCCCCGGTGCTTCTTCTGCGCCTTCAGCTTGGAGGCGATCACCGGGTGGTTTTCGGAGAGGTTGCTGCCGACCATCACGATCAGCTCGGCCTTTTCCATATCCGCGATGGTGCCCGCATCGCCGCCATAGCCGACGGTGCGGAACAGCCCCTTGGTCGCTGGGTTCTGGCAGTAGCGCGAGGAGTTGTCGACGCTGTTGGTGCCGATGATCGCGCGGGCGATTTTCTGCGTGAGGTAGGCCTCTTCGTTGCTGGCCTTGCTTGAGCCAATGAAGCCGATGCTGTCCGGGCCGTGGGTATCGCGGATCTGCAGCAGGCGCTGCGCGACCAGATCAAGCGCCTCGTCCCAGCTGGCCTCGCGAAACTTGCCGTTATCGCGGATCAGCGGAGTGGTCAGACGTTTCGGGTCGTTGACGAAATCCCAGGCGAACTTGCCTTTGATGCAGGTGGAGATGCCATTGGCCGGCGCATCGACCACCGGCTGCACCTTGAGAATGTGCCGATCCCGGGTCCACATCTCGAACGAGCAGCCGACGCCGCAATAGGTGCACACGGTCTTGGTGCGCTTGATCTCCGGCTGACGCCAGTGCATGTCGAGCATCGACACGCCAGTGATCGGCCGCGCGCCGATGGTTTCTTCGAGCTTTTTGACCATGTCGATCATGGGCCGCTTGACGTCCTGCGGCAGCGCGGTGAACGGGCCGGCGTCGGGCTGCATGGTCTTTTCCAGCAGGGCGTTGCATGGGCAGACCGTCACGCAATGGCCGCAGCTTACGCAACTCGAATCGTCGATCGGTTTGCCGCCGTCCCAGAGCACGCGCGGGTGCTCCATGTTGAAGTCGATGGAGAGCGTCTCGTTGACCTCGACATTCTGGCAGGCCTCGACACAGCGGCCGCAGAGGATGCACTGATCCGGATCGTAGGTGTAGAAGGGGTTGGAGTGGTCCTTCTCATAAGGCTTGCGCTTGAATTCGTAGCGCTGGATTGGGATATCCATTTGCGCATAGGTGTTGTGCAGCGTGCAGTCGCCGGTGTTGTGCTCGCACAGCGTGCAATACAGCTCGTGCTTGGCGACCAGCCGATCCATGCCTTCTTCGCGCGCCGCCTTGGCTTCGGCGACCTGACTGGTGATCTCCAGCCCGTCGTGCGCCTTTAGCGTGCAGCCCCGCACCAGTTCCCCATCGACCTGCACCCAGCAGACATCACAGGTCTGCGGCGAGCCGAGAGCACGGTGATAGCAGACGTGGGGCAGATCGATGTCATGGTTCGCCAGGAAATCAATCAACGGGGTGTCGGCATCACCGTTCAGTGGCTTGCCGTCGAAGTGGATTGTGCAGTTGCTCATCAGGCCTCCGTTTTTGTTGTCGGGTCGGTGCGGATGGCATCCTGGCCTGGCGCCGGCACGGCCCGGCGACTCCTGCCGAACGCCTGCCCTCGAGCGCATAGGTGCAAGGGTGGGTCCGGAAATGATTGTCCATAGCTGACTGATCGGCTTGCGCAAACGTTCCCTTCCGATTTGTGTGGACTCCTGCCCGCACCGATGGCTTTGCCGTTTCGATTGAACTCATCCGGCTATGAGCGGCCAGAAACATACAGTCACAAACGGCTCAGTCAGGACGCGTCTTACCGCATGGCCCAGCTTTTCCCCCGCACCGCCGACATGTGGTTACGTCTGGCATTGCTCCTTTTGCCATTAGGGCTTGTCGGGGTGTTCGCCGCGTTCGTCATCCTCTCGCGCTCGTCCTACGTCACCGATCAGGGGTGGACGGTTCATCAGCCAGTGCCTTTCAGCCATGAGCATCACGCGGGTGCGCTGCAGATCGACTGTCGCTACTGCCACGACAATGTCGAGACCAGCGCGGTGGCGGGTCTGCCGCCAACCCACACCTGCATGAGCTGCCATTCACAGATATGGACCGGCGCGGAAATGCTCGCACCGGTTCGTCAGAGCCTGGTCGAGGGTGAACCGTTGCGCTGGAATCGCGTGACCGAGCTGCCTGATTACGTGTTCTTCCACCACGGGGTACACGTCAACGCGGGCGTGGGGTGTGCCGAATGCCACGGGCCGGTCGACCGCATGCCGCTGATGCACAAGGCGGAGCCATTCACCATGAGCTGGTGTCTCGATTGTCATCAGGACCCTGCGCCGCGCCTGCGCCCACGGGAAGCGGTGACTGACATGAGCTGGCAATACAAGGGCGACCGCCGGGAGCTGGGCGAGGCGCTGATGCGCAAGTATCACATCGGCGAAGGCAACCTGACCCATTGCTACACATGCCATAGGTAGGCCATGCATATTCGAGACGAAACCGACCCACAACACCCTGCGCCCCTCGACTGGACAGCGATTCGCGAGCGTCTGGAAGGCGAGCGCGGGGCAGGGTACTGGCGCAGCCTCGAACAACTGGCCGACGAACCGGCATTTGCCGAGTTCGTCGAGGCCGAATTCCCATCGATCGCCCCGCAAATGGACCGTCGGCGCTTTCTGCAGGTGATGGGTGCCTCGATGGCAATGGCCGGGCTGGCCGGTTGCAGCGAGCCAGAGAAGGGCGTGCCTTATGTGCTTCAACCGGAAAAAATCATCCCCGGTGAAGCGCAGTGGTATGCCACTACGGTTACCTTCGCCGGCTATGCCCAGCCAGTGTTTGGCCGCACGCATGTAGGCCGGCCGACCAAACTTGAAGGCAATCCGGACCATCCGGTCAGCCGGGGTGCCAGCACGGCCACTATCCAGGCGGCCATCCTGCAACTGTATGACCCTGATCGCTCACAAGCGCCGCGCCTCAAGGGGGGCGCTGCGACTTGGGACAGCTTCCAGCTCGAAGCCAGCCGCCTGGCCGAACGGCTCGACGGGAAGGCTGGTCGCGGTCTGCACGTGCTTATCGGTGCCACCAGCTCACCGACATTGCGGCGCCAGTTCAGCGAAATGCTGCAGCGCTGGCCGGAGGCGAGGCTTTATCGACACGAACCCTTCGAGGGCGATCACTACCGAACGGCAGAGCGCACGTTCGGCCGGGCCGTCGAGACGCACTATCGCTTCGACGCGGCCGAATGGGTGTTGAGTTTCGAACACGATTGGCTCGGCCTCGGACCTCGCGAGCTGCCGCACGCGGTCCGCTGGGGTGAGCGCAAGCGACTGGCGGCGAGGGGCGACGGCGAAGCTCGTCTGCTCGTCGTCGAATCGGTGCCGACGCTTACCGGTGCCAAGGCCAGCGAGCGCAAATGCATCGAGCCGGAGACGCTGCAAGCGTACGTGCAGGCGTTGTCGGCCGCGTTGGGCGAGGGCGAAGGGCCGGCCCAGCCGCTGCCGGTCGAACGTCAGCGCTGGATCGAGGCCGTGGCGAACGAGCTCAAAGCCCGCGCCGGACGCTGTCTGATTACCGCTGGCGAACGCGCGCCAGTGGCGGTGCAGGCGGCTGTTCACCGGCTCAACCAGCGGCTGGGCAACGTCGGCAAGACACTGACGTACAGCGAGCCGGTGGTCTGGCTCGAGGCGGGTGGCCAACGTCTGGGCGACCTGCCGGGATTGGTCGAGGCGATTCGCGCCGATCAAGTCGAGGCCTTGCTGATGCTCGAATGCAACCCCGTCGACACCGCTGCGGCAGATCTCGAGCTGGAGCAGGTGCTGGATGAGGTTCCGCTGCGCATTCATGCCGGCCTCTACTACGACGAAACGGCGGCTTACTGCCACTGGCATTTGCCACTGACCCACGACCTCGATGGCTGGCAAGACGCGCGCGCCGCCGATGGCAGCGTCTGCCTCGGTCAGCCACTGGTGCGCACGTTCTATAGCAGCCGCACCTTGTCCGAGGTGCTGGCGCTGATGCAGGGCGATCTCAACCCCGATGGACGCGCTGAACTGCGCAAGACCTGGCAGTCGCTCGACGAGAGCGCCTGGCGACAGGCTCTGGAGCGTGGCTTCATCGAAAATACCGCGCTGCCTCCGTTGACCATCGAGGCAGCGCCCGCCAGCTGGGACGCCGAGCCTGCCCCAGAGGAGGGGCTGACCCTGCGCTTTCTGCCGGACCCCAGTGTGTGGGACGGGCGGCTGGCGAACCTCGGCTGGTTACAGGAACTGCCCAAGCCGATCACCAAGCTCACCTGGGACAATGTCATCGGCGTGGCGCCAAAGCTGGCCGAAGAGCAGGGGCTGTCGAATGGTGATCTGGTCCGGGTCACGCTCGGTCGCCGCGTGGTGATTGGCCCGGCCTGGATCATGCCCGGTCACGCCGAACGCACGCTCAGTCTTTACGCCGGTTATGGCCGCACCCGCGCCGGGCGTGTCGCCGACCGTCTCGGCTATGACATCGCCCCGTTGCGCACCGCTGGCGATCCCTGGCTGCGTCGCGGCGCAAGGTTGGAGAAGACCGGCGAATTTCTTCCGCTGGCCACCACCCAGTCGCATCACATCCCGCATGGGAAGGAAGCCATCAAGAGCGAGCCGCGTGATGAGGCTTACCGCAAGGTGCCGACAGAGCCGCTTTACCTCTTTGAACAAGCGAAAACCCTCTACCCGCCGACCCCGCCTAGCGAGCCGGTGTGGGGCATGACCATCGACCTCGATCAGTGCATTGGCTGCAACGCCTGCATCGTCGCCTGCCAAGCCGAGAACAACATTCCGGTGGTCGGCAAAGAACAGGTCGCTATGGGCCGCAACATGCATTGGCTGCGGGTCGATCACTATTACAAGGGCGATCCAGCCGAACCCGAGTCATCGGCATTCCAGCCGGTGCCCTGCATGCACTGCGAGCAGGCCCCCTGCGAGGTCGGTTGTCCGGTCAACGCCACGGTGCACGGGCCGGATGGGCTCAACGAACAGATCTACAACCGCTGCATCGGCACCCGCACTTGTGCGTCGTATTGCCCCTACAAGGTGCGCCGTTTCAACTGGTTCGACTGGACTGCCGACGATGAGCCCTCGATCCAGCATCAGCGCAACCCCAACGTCACGGTGCGCTCGCGCGGCGTCATGGAGAAGTGCACCTACTGCGTCCAGCGCATCAGCGAGGCGCGCATCGCTGCACGGATCGAGGATCGTCCGGTCGCCGACGGAGAGGTACAGACCGCTTGCCAGCAGAGTTGCCCGACCCAGGCGATCGTCTTCGGCGATCTGTCCGATCCGGGCGCTCGAGTCCGTGAAGGGCGCGATACCAAGCGCCACTATGCGCTGCTGGAGGAGCTGGGCACGCGACCCAAGACCACCTACCTGGGCGTGGTTGAATTGCCGAAGATCGTCGAGGGCGAGCCATGAGCCCCGCCGACGCCGAGCCGCGCTACCAGGGCGCCGATACACCGCACTTCTTGCCGAGGCAGATGCCGCTCGGCGAGGTCTCGGACCGGGTACTTACCGTTCCGGTCGACTTTGCCCCGTATCGCCGTGCTTGGTGGGCGCTGTTCGTCTTCGGATGTTCGCTGCTGGGGCTGTTCGTCGCCTCGGCGGTCGTGGTGGTCTGGAAGGGCGTTGGCGTCTATGGCAACAACAACCTGGTCAATTGGGGCTTGCCCATCCTCAATTACATGTGGTGGCTGGGCATTGGTCATGCCGGCACCTTCATCTCGGCCATGCTGTTGCTGCTCAACCGGCCGTGGCGCAACTCGCTCAACCGCATGGCTGAGTTGATGACGTTGCTGGCGGTGGTGTGCGCCGGTATCTACCCGATCCTGCATCTGGGGCGGCCCTGGCTGTTCTATTGGAGCGCTCCGTACCCCAACACCATGGAGCTGTGGCCGCAGTTCAAGAGCCCGACGTCGTGGGACTTCTTTGCCGTGCTTGGCTACCTGTTCGTCTCGCTGATATTCATCTACATCGGCGCGATTCCGGACTTCGCCTCGGCCCGCGATCACGCCCGCAAGCGGCGCTACAAAATCTTCTACGGGCTGCTGGCGCTTGGCTGGCGGGGCGCTTCTTCGCACTGGGCACATTGGCGGCGGGCCTACCGATTCATTGCGCTGCTGGCCATTCCGCTGGTGTTTGCAGTCTCCAGCGGCTATTCGTTTCTGCTCGATCTGTCGCCGGAAACCGGCTGGCACTCGACGGTGTTCCCGCCGTACTTCGTCGCTGGCGCGATCTTTTCCGGTTTTGCGCTGGTGATCGTCATCGCGCTGGGGCTGCGCCGATTCTTCGGCTGGCAGTTGCTGATTACCGTCAAGCATCTGGATGTGCTCGGCATCCTGCTGCTCGCCAGCGGCTGGATGACCGCCTATGGCTATTTTGCGGACATCTTCATTGCCTTCTATTCGGGCAAGGAACACGAGATTACCGTGACCATGGCGCGCCTGGCCGGGCCAATGGCCTGGAGCTGGTGGACGGCTATTTTCTTCAACCTGATCTGCCTGCAAGCGCTCTGGTGGCCGCAGGTGCGACGCAACGGCAAGGCCTTGTTGGCGATTGCGGTCGGCGTCCTGATCGGCATGTGGTGCGAGCGCTGGATGTTGATCGTCGTGCCGGCCACCCGTGATTACCTGACGGCCACTTGGCAAGGCTACAGCCCGACGTTCTGGGACTGGTCGTTGTTCATCGGTACCTTCGGGCTGTTCCTCGTGCCGTTCAGCCTGTTCATGCGCCTGCTGCCGATGGTGTCCACCTTTGAAGTCAAAGAGGCCTTGCACCGCTATCGGGGAGGGGCCGATGACTGAGCGCTGTTACGGATTTCTGGCCGATTTCGCCCATCCTGAGCCGCTGATCGAGGCAGCTCGCGCGGCGAGAGAGGCAGGCTACACACGGATGGAGGCCTACAGCCCGTTCATGCTGCCGGAGTTGGAACCGGTGCTCGGCCAGCGCAGCAACCGCGCCTACTGGGCCGGCATCCTCGGTGCGCTGATCGGTGGCGGTTTGGGATTGGGCATGCAGATATACGCCAATCTGAGTTACCCGCTGGATATTGGCGGCCGGCCTCTGATCGCCTTGCAGGGCTTCGCCGTCATCACCTTTCTGCTGACCATCACCGGTGGCGCGCTGGGTGCGCTGTTAGGCCTGCTGTTTCTGTGCCGGCTGCCGCTGCTGCATCATCCGCTGTTCGAAACCGAGGCGTTCCAGCGCGCCACGGACGACCGCTTTCTGCTCTGTATTCGCGCAGATGACCCGCTGTTCAGCGAGACGGAAACCGCGATATGGCTGGCGGAGCGGGCCGTGTCGGTCAGCAAGGTGCCTGCCTGATGCGTTGGCTTGTCGTTTTCATCGTGCTGCTCAGCGGCTGCGATCAGATGGCACAACAACCGCGTGCCGACGCCCAGGAGTCCAGCCTTTTTTTTCCGGACGGCAAGGTCAACCAGGCGCCACCGTTAGGCACGGTAGCCCGTGGTGAGCTGTCATGGGAGGCGGTTCTCGCCGAGCGTCCGCGGTTGACCGAAGAACTGCTGGCGCGCGGAGAAGAGCGCTACCGCATCAACTGTGTGCCTTGTCATGGCTTGGCCGGTGATGGTCTGGGAACGGTGGTCAAGCGCGGCTTTCCGCAACCCCCGGACTTTGCCGAGCCGCGCCTGATGCAGGCACCTGATCGCCATTTCCTCCAGGTCATCGCCGATGGCTATGGCGTGATGTACAGCTACGCCGCGCGGGTACGGCCGGCAGATCGCTGGGCAATCGTTGCGCACATACGCGCCTTGCAGTTGGCGCGCACGGCCGAGGTCAACCAGCTCCCCGAGCCTGATCGTCGCGCTCTGGAGGCTTTGCCATGAGCGCCGTTAAATCCGTGAGCCCACGCACCATCGCCTGGGCGGCGTTGGCCATCGGCGGTGTCGGCCTTGGCATCGGGCTGCTGCTGGCGCCGCGCGACACCCTGGCCGCTTGTGTGGCGAGCCTGTTGGGGTTGGCGGGGATTCCGCTCGGGGCGCTGACATTGGGCCTCGCCTTGGCGCCGGTCAGCGGCAGCGTTCGCGATCAGCTTTGGCCCTGGACGCTGGTCGCCAGCCGGGCCATGCCTGCGCTGCTGGTGCTGGTGTTGCCGGGGCTGCTTGGCGCCGGATTGATCTATGAGTGGATGCACCAGTACAGCGACGGCTTTCGTGGGGTTTGGCTCTGGTGGCCCAGTTTCGTCATACGTGGGCTGCTCTATGTCGGGCTGTGGTGGGCGCTGGCGCGCTGGCTGTTGCCGACGACGCTGCGCAACCCGGCCGGGGCCGGGTTGGGGCTGATCGCCGTGGTGTTGAGTGTGTCGCTGGCGGCCTTTGACTGGGCGCAATCAATGGAGCCGCACTTCGCGTCCAGCATTTTCGGGCTGCTGTGGCTGGGCCGGCTGATGCTGTCCGGGATCGCTGCGTGCATTCTGTTCAGCCTGTTTGCCGGCGCCTCCCGCCCGGGTGTGCTGCGCGGCTTGCTGTCGGCTGCGGCGCTGGCCTGGATCTATCTGCACTTCATGCAGTACCTGATCGTTTGGTACGGCAACCTGCCCGAGGAGGTTCGCTGGTATGAGATTCGTGCCCGCGATTGGCCGTTGCTGACCTGGCTGGTGGCGCTGCAGAGCCTGGTCTTCATCGCGACCTGGTGGCCGCTCTCAGGGCGTCGGGTACCGCTGGCGATACTGGCTGGCAGCACGTTGCTGCTGGGCCTGGCTGAAGGCGCCTGGCTGAGTATGGCCAGCTTGTCAGGCTTGAGTGGGCTGGCGAGCGCTCTGGCGCTGTTCGCCGCGGCGGCTGCGGGCGCCGGGATGATGACGCTGCTGATCTTGCCCAGGAGGTCCGCATGAGCGTGCCGGTCGATCCGCGCTCCAAGGAAGACGGCTTCGAGCACCACGACGCCAAGGTCAGGGTATTGCTGATGATTGGCTTCGGCCTGGTTATCGCCCTGGCGGTATCGCTCGCTGCTGTTGGCTTGTTGCTCAGCTATTACCACACGACACCCGAACCGCCGGTGTCGGGGCTAGAACGCGACAGAATCATTCCGCCGGAGCCACGGCTGGAAACCCAGGCACTAGGCAATGGCCCAGAGGTGATCCTCGAGGCCCAGCAGCGCCTGAGCCGCTATGCATGGGTCGACCGTGAGGCTGGCGTCGCGCGGATTCCGCTCCAGCGGGCTCGTGTCCTGTTGCTCGAACGCGGTTGGCCGGCGCCGGTTGAGGCCAGCGGTGAACAGGCTGTGCGCCTGCAACAGGCCAAACAAAGGGCGGAACCCCGATGAGTCGCCTGCTGCTGATCCTCGTCGCGACCTTGTCGTTTGTGCTGGCAGCCGCGGTGCGCGCCGCCGAGCCGTTCGATCCTTTCGTCGCCGCCGGCATCGATTCGCGGCCCGGTGCACAGGTGCCGCTGGATGCGCGTTTCACTGACGATAGTGGCGAGTCGGTCACCCTTGCTGAACTGCTCGATGGCCGGCCAGCAGTGCTGGTGCCGGTGTACTTCCGCTGCCCAAATGTGTGCGGGTCGCAGTTGGCGAGCCTGTTCAACCTGCTCGGCGCGGTGCCCTTCGAACTCGGTAGGGATTATGTGGTGATCGCCTATAGCTTCAATCCGCAGGAGACACCAGCCGATGCCCGAGCCGAGCGCGACAAGCTGGTCCGACGCTGGCCAGCGCTGGCCGGTTCGCAGGCCGTGCATCTGCTCACGGGGCCAGAATCGGCGAGTCGGCGGGTCAGCGATGCGCTGGGTTTTCGTTACCGCTGGGATGCCGAGATTCAGGAATACGCGCATGCCTCGGCCATCGCCACGCTGAGCCCATCTGGCAAGCTGGTGCAGTGGCTGTACGGGCTCGGTTATCAGCCCAACGATCTGCGTCTGGCCTTGACCGATGCCGGCGAAGGGCGGGTCGGCGATTTCAGCGATCAGTTACTGCTGCTCTGTTACCACTACAACCCGCGGACTGGCGGTTACGACAACTGGGTCATCGGTGCGCTGCAGGTGGGCGGCACCGGCACGGCGTTGGCACTGCTGGGTTTCATCGGGCTGTCGCTGTGGCGCGAGCGACGCAAGCGGGAGGGCGGCGATGAACGATGACTTTTTGCGCCTGTGGCCGCAAACCGCCTCCGAGCACGCGAGCAGCATCGACTGGCTGATCTGGTCGTTCACCGGGATGATGACGATCTTCGTCGTCCCGGTGTTCGTGCTCACGATTCTGTTCGCGATACGTTATCGAAAGGGCACTAAAGTGCCCCGCGATCACCGCCCGCGCGGCAGCATGAAGGTCGAAATGACCTGGATCGTGCTGCCTTTCATCGGCTCGATGATCATCTACCTGGTCTCGGCGAAGCTCTACTACGAAGTGCGCACGCCGCCGGTAGATGCGATGGAAATTCAGGTCGTTGCCAAGCAATGGATGTGGAAATTCCAGCATCCCGGCGGCCAGCGCGAGATCAATACCTTGCACGTGCCGGTAGGTCGCCCGGTACGGCTGAACATGATCTCTCAAGACGTCATTCACAGCCTCTATTTCCCGGCCCTGCGCATCAAGCAGGATCTGTTGCCAGGGCGCTATACCGAACTCTGGTTCAACGCCACCGAAGCCGGGCGCTACGAGGTGTTCTGTGCCGAATACTGCGGCACCGACCATTCGAAGATGCTCGCCACGCTGATCGTACAGCCGCCACAGGAATACGAGCGCTGGCTGTCACAGGCTGGTGCCAGCGAGTCCCTGGCCGAACAGGGCGAGGTGCTGTTTCGCCAGTTCGGATGCAGCGGATGTCATGGCCCGGCCGCCGTGGCCAAAGCGCCGAAACTCGAGGGTCTTTATGGCCGTCGGGTGGCATTGGAAGACGGCAGTTTTGTCGTGGCTGATCAGGCCTATATCCGCGACAGCATCCTGCTGCCGCACAAGCAGATCGTAGCCGGCTACGAATCGATCATGCCGAGCTTCGCCAATGTGATCGATGAGGAAGGCGTGCTGCGCCTGACTGCCTACATCAAGTCACTGGGTAAGGTCGGCGAAGGCGGGCAGGGCGAACCGCATGCCGACAGCCCGCGCAGCCCGACGCCAGAGGAGACGATACCTTGAGCCAGAAGAACCCGGCCGCCGACCGTGCGCCCAGTTACCTTGCCGACGAGCATGGCTTACGCACCTGGCTGCTGACCACGGACCACAAGCGCATCGCGATCCTCTACCTGATCGGTGTCACGGCGTTCTTCTTTCTCGGTAGCCTGGCTGCCGCTCTGGTGCGCATCGAGCTGGTGACACCCGATGGCGACCTGTTGAGTCCCGACGGCTACAACCGCACCTTCACCCTGCACGGCGTGGTCATGGTGTGGTTCTTCTTGATCCCGTCGATCCCGGCGGTCTTCGGCAATTTCCTCATTCCGATCATGATCGGCGCCAAGGACATGGCCTTCCCCAAGCTCAACCTGTTCAGCTGGTACCTGCTGGTGGGCGGCGGCCTCTTCACGCTGTATGCGCTGCTGATCGGGGGGGTAGATACCGGCTGGACCTTTTACACACCGCTGTCGACGATGTTCAGTAATGGGCATGTGGTGGCGGTGATTCTTGGGGTCTTCATCGTCGGCTTCTCGTCGATCCTGACGGGGCTGAACATCATCGTCACCATTCATACGCTGCGCGCGCCGGGCATGACCTGGTTCCGCATGCCGCTGTTCTGCTGGTCGCTCTATGCCACCTCGGTGATTCTGGTGCTGGCTACGCCGGTGCTGGCCATCACGCTGCTGCTGGTGGCGGCGGAGTACCTGTTCGGTATCGGCGTGTTCGACCCTAACCTTGGGGGCGACCCGCTGCTGTTTCAGCACCTGTTCTGGTTTTACAGCCACCCGGCGGTGTACATCATGATTCTGCCGGCGATGGGCGTGATGAGCGAGTTGATCACGGCCGCGGCGCATAAGCGCATTTTCGGCTATTCGTTCGTCGCTTATTCCAGCCTGGCAATCGCGGTGATCGGCTTCATGGTCTGGGGCCACCACATGTTCGTCGCCGGGCAGTCGATGTACGCCAGCATGGTGTTTTCACTGCTCAGCTTCCTGGTGGCGATCCCCTCGGCGATCAAGGTCTACAACTGGACCGCCACACTCTACAAAAGCAATCTGACCATCGACGCGCACTTCCTTTATGCGCTGACGTTTATCGGTCTGTTTGTCATCGGCGGCGTTACTGGGCTCTTCCTCGCGCTGCTGGCCGCGGACGTCCATGTGCACGACACCTACTTCGTGGTCGCGCACTTCCACTACATCATGGTCGGCGCAGCGGTGGCCGGGTTCTTCGGCGCGCTGCACTTCTGGTGGCCGAAGATGACCGGGCGGATGTACTCGCAGCTATGGGGAAAGATCGCGGCAGTGATGATCTTCTGCGGTTTCAACCTGACGTTTTTTCCGCAGTTCCTGCTCGGCTATCTCGGGATGCCGCGGCGTTACCATAGTTATCCGGAGGATTTTCAGTTCCTTCATGTGCTGTCGTCCGCTGGGGCTGGGGTGCTGGCGGTGGGTTATGTCATGCCGTTCTGTTACCTGCTCTGGTCGCTGCGCTACGGGCCGCTGGCGGATGACGACCCCTGGGACGCAGCCGGGCTTGAATGGCGCACCTCGTCGCCGCCGCCCAAGCACAATTTTCTCGAGACCCCGATCGTCGACTTTGAAGCGTACGACTACCCACCTGAGGCAACCCATGGCCGATCGTGACGGGTATTTGGCCGAGCCATACCAGACTGCCGCCCAGCAGCGCGAAGCGAGCTTTCTGGGCATGTGGCTGTTCCTCGCCACCGAAATCATGATGTTCGGCGCACTGTTCCTGGTCATCTATTACTACCGTCTGCAGCACCCGGCTGCAGTCAGTGAAGCGGTGCATCATCTGCACTCGATTCTGGCGGGTTTCAATAGCGCGCTGCTGCTCAGCGGCAGCCTGTGCATGAGCCTGATGGTGCAGGCTTCGCGCTTGGGTAACTACCGTCGGGTGCAGCAATTTCTGTTGCTCAGTGCTTTCTTCGGTCTGGCGTTTCTGGCGGTGAAGTTCTTCGAATACGGCTGGGAATACCATGAAGGGTTGCTGCCCGGCATAGGCCGCGAGTCTCCGCTCAAGGACCCCGCCGCGCGGTTGTTCATGAACATCTATTTCTTCGCCACCGCGCTGCATGCGGTACACGTGACGCTTGCGGTGGTGATCGTGCTGGGCATGGTCGGGCGCATTCACTTCGCCCATATGAAGCTACCGGAGCGCGCGATCACGCTGGAAATGGTCGCCCTGTACTGGCACCTGGTCGATGTGATCTGGATCTTTCTGTATCCGTCGCTGTATCTGGTCGGGAGGGCAGCATGAAGGCGGGCAAGCTGGTGCTGATCTATGCCGGGCTGCTGGCGCTACTGGCGATCAGTGCCACGATAGCCATCCAGTTCCCACAATGGGCGATGGTCGCGTTGATCTGTGCGGCGGGGCAGGCCCTGTTGGTGCTGTTCGGCCTGGCCCAGCTTGGTGCGCATTCCCCACTGGTGCGCTTCTTCGCCTTGGGCGCAGGCTTCTGGTTGGTGTTCATGTTCACCCTTTCGCTGGCCGATCTACTGACCCGCGGGGGCTAGATCAGCTGATACTCGGGATCATTGAAAATCCCGGCTGCGCACGTCGAGGCCGGTCAGCATCGGGGTGAGGTCGCTCAGGCGTCCGGCAATGACGTGACGCACGCCGTTTGCCGATTCAAGATGCCCATCGATTCGAAGCATTTGGGACTGTATCAATACCCGTCGCTGCCGCTCGGCCAGGTCGTGCCAGACCACTACGTTGATCATGCCGAACTCGTCTTCAAGGGTGACGAAGATGACGCCGCTGGCGGTCTGCGGGCGTTGGCGACCAATAACCAGACCGGCCACGCTGACCAGCCGACCATGTTCGACTTCGACCAGCTCGCGCGAGCTGCGGCAGCGTCGGCTTCGCAGCTGGTCACGCAGCAAGGCCAACGGGTGTGGGCCAAGCGTGGTACCCAGGGTGGCGTAATCGGTCATCAACTCTTCACCGACCGAGGGCAAAGGCAGAGGCACCGCTGCCTCTGGGATCGCAACCTGATCAGCGAACAGCGGCAGCTGCGGCTCGAAGCCGGCCACCGCCCAGCGAGCCTGATGACGATGCCCGACAAGTCCTTTCAGCGCCCCGGCGTCGGCCAGCTGTTCCCGCGCACGGGCATCCAGTCGGGCTCGCAGGCACAGGTCATCGATACCAACAAAGGCTTGCTGCTGACGTGCCGCCTCGATTCGACGGGCATCCTCCTGGCGAAAGCCTCGTACCAGGCGCAGCCCCAGACGGATTGCTGGCTGATGGGTGTCGGTCTGCTCAAGGCTGCAATCCCAGCCGCTGTGACAGACGTCCAGTGGGCGGATCTCGAGTTGATGGCGACGGGCGTCCTGGAGAATCTGATCGGGATTGTAGAAGCCCATCGGCCAGCTGTTGATTAGGGCGCAGGCGAAGGCGGCTGGTTCATGGCATTTGAGCCAGCAACTGGCATAGGTGAGCAGGGCGAAGCTGGCCGCATGGGATTCGGGGAAGCCGTAGCTGCTGAAGCCTTTGATCTGCTCAAAGATCCGTGCAACGAATTCTGCGCTGTAGCCACGGGCGAGCATGCGTTCGCTCAATCTCACACGGTGCGGCTCGAGACTGCCGTGTCGCTTCCAGGCGGCCATGGCGCGGCGCAACTTGTCTGCTTCGTCGGCGGTGTATTCAGCGGCGACGATTGCCAGCTCCATCACCTGCTCCTGAAACAGGGGCACGCCAAGGGTGCGCTCGAATACGGGTTTCAGTTCATCAGAGGGGTACTCCACCGGCTCTTCTTTATTGCGCCGGCGCAGGTAGGGGTGAACCATGTCGCCCTGAATCGGACCGGGTCGCACGATGGCGACCTGAATCACCAGATCGTAGAACGTTCGGGGACGCAGCCGCGGCAGCATGGCCATTTGCGCTCGCGATTCGATCTGGAAAACGCCCACGGTGTCGGCGCGGCTGATCATCTCGTAGGTCGGCCGGTCTTCCTTGGGCAGTGTGGCAATGGTCCACTGCGTACCGCGATAGCGGGCGATCAGATCGAAACAACGACGCAGCGCGCTGAGCATGCCGAGCGCCAGTACATCGACCTTGAGCAAGCCGACCACATCGAGATCATCCTTGTCCCACTGGATCACGGTACGGTCGGCCATGCTGGCGTTTTCGACCGGCACCAAGGTATCCAACGGATATTCGGAAATGACGAACCCGCCCGGATGCTGTGAAAGGTGGCGAGGAAAGCCGATCAATTCATTGGTCAGCACCATTACCCGACGCAACACCGGGCTGCTGGGGTCGAAGCCGGCTTCCTGAAGTCGGGCGTCATCAGGTACGTGCTCACTCCAGCGCCCGCAGCATTCGGCCAGGGCATTGATCTGATCCGGCGGCAGGCCAAGCGCTTTGGCTACGTCTCGCACTGCGCCGGTGGCGCGGTAGGAACTCGCCACCGCCGTCAGTGCGGCGCGATTGCGGCCGTAGCGACGAAACACATACTGGATCACTTCTTCGCGGCGTTCGTGCTCGAAGTCGACATCGATATCCGGCGGCTCGTTGCGCTCGCGCGAGAGGAAACGCTCGAACAAAAGCCGGCTGTGCGAGGGGTCGAGTTCGGTGATGCCCAGTACGAAACACACCGTCGAGTTGGCTGCCGAACCGCGCCCCTGACACAGAATGTGGCGTTCGCGGGCGAAACGGACGATGTCGTGAACGGTGAGAAAGTAGCTTTCGTAATGCAGTTCGGTGATGAGCTGCAGTTCATGTTCGACCAGCGCACGCGATTTGTCCGTTACGCCTGCCGGCCAGCGCCATCTCATGCCGTCTTCGACCAGTTTGCGCAGCCAGGAGCTGGCATTGTGGCCAGCGGGTACCAGCTCGTGCGGGTACTGATACTTCAGCTCTTTGAGGTTGAACTGGCAGCGCTCGGCGATACGCAATGTCTCGGCCAGCAGCTCGGGTGGATAGAGCTGGGCCAGTTCCTCGCGCCGGCGCAGGTGGCGTTCACCGTTGGGGAACAGGTGGCGCCCGGCCTCGGCTACAGGCAGGTGATGGCGGATCGCGGTCATGCAGTCCTGCAGGGCGCGCCGGCCACGGGCATGCATATGCACATCGCCACAGGCCACCGCGGGTATGCCCACGCGCTTGGCCAGTGCCTGCAACTGACACCGGTGCGTTTCATCATCCGGCCCGCGATGCAGTCCGATGCCCAGCCAGAGGCGTGCTGGAAAGCGTTCGCGCAGCCAGAGACCTTCCGCGTCAGCATCGAAGTGGGGAGTGATCCAGATGGCCAACAGCCCATCCAAGGGCTCGCTCAGGTCATCGGCCAGCAGCTGGTACTGGCCTTTCTCGGCGCGACGTCTTGCGCAGGTAATCAGCCGGCACAAACGCTGATACCCAAGCAGGTTTTCGACCAACATGAGCAGCTTCGGGCCGTTCTCGATCTGCATTTCGCTGCCAACAATCAGCGGCAGGCCTGTTTCCTTGGATGCCTGCCAGGCGCGGACGATGCCGGCAAGGGTGCATTCATCAGTAATTGCCAGGGCCCGATAGCCCTGCAGTGCGGCGCGCTCGAACAACTCTTTGGCGCTGGAGGCGCCCCGTTGGAAACTGAAGTTGGAGAGGCAGTGCAGTTCGGCGTATTCGGGCGTCATGCGAACCAGCCGTGCAACATCAACGGCCCTCCGGTGACTGAGCGAAAGGCCCAGCCGCGTTGGCCCGTGCGGGTTTCCACCAGGTAATAGTCGCGGCGCACATCGCCACCGTCCCACCAGCCCGATTCGATACGCTCGGGGCCAGAGAGGATGCGCAGCGAGGCTTCATGCAGCGGTTTAGTTTCGCTCAGCAGCCAGCCGGGGCGGGGTGCTGTGGTCGATGGCAGCTCAAGGTGGGCTGCATGCTGCGGTCGCCAGGCGCATTCGGGGCGATGGTCGGCGCGAGCAGCAAGCCCCTGCACGGCATCGTCACCCAGGCGGGCTCGTAACCGCTCGCGCAATTGCTCCCAGGGCAATGACTGTTGCGGTCGCTCATCGAAAAGCTCGCGATGCTCAGGGACGAAGGCTGGCAGCTGGTCTGCGAGCAGTCGTATTGCCAGCACCGGTGCTGGAAGCTGCAGATGCTCCAGGCGGCCGCGGGTCAGCTCGAACAACATGGCCGGGTCGCGCTCGGCACTGAGCAGGCCGATCGGTAGCTGGCTCTCGGGGAGGCTACGGTGCTCCAGATGCAACGTAAAACGTTGGACCCCGCTGTCGCGGCCTGCCAGGTAAGCGGCGAGGTCGGCCGTCAGACGGCGCAGCGGGAAAAGCAGGGCCTGGTGCGACTCGACTTCGAAGTTCAGCTCGATACGCGCATCGAAGCGGTCGGGCGGGCGGTAGAAACTCAGAGCCAGCGGGCGATGCTCCAGCAGGGTGTCGAGGTGTCTCAGGGCTTCTGCCGGAAAGCGCTTTGCCAGACCGTTCCGAGGCAGCGCCAGCAGTTGCTTGAAGGTGCGCAAGCCCATGCGCGCCAAGGCGTTGGACACATCACGTGGCAAGCCGAGGCGATCTACCGGCAGATCAGCCAGTACCTGATGCAGCGTCTGGGTGTTCGTCACGGCCAAGCTGCCATACACGTTAGCCAGTACCCGCGCGGCGGCCGGATTGGGTGCCAGCGTGATGCGATGTCCGAAGCCCAATGCGCTCAGCTCCTTGCGCAAACGCACTTCCAGGCGAGGCCAGGGGCCGAACAGGCCGAGGCTGGACTGCACTTCCATAAGCAGGCAGCGCGGGTAGTGCAGACTGACCTGCGAACTGAAGCCGTAAGCCCAGGCGGCGAGGAACTGCTGCCAGCGTTCGATCAAGGCCAGGTCGTATTCGGCTGTCTCGAATCCTCGGGTCAGCGCCTGAGCGGCAACCAATGATTGCCCTGCCTTTAACCCGAGTGCCCGCGCCGCCGGATTGACCGCCTGTAGCACGCGGCGCTGTGGCGTACCGCTCAATAGTGCCAGTGGCGCTTCGGCATCGGGGCGGCTACGCAGCACACCGTCCATGGCCAGTTGCGGCAGCAGGATGCAGGCCCAGAGCATGCTCACTGCCATCCCACGGCAGAAATTGGCTGGACGGGCGCCAGTCCGCCGCGGCACTTGAGAATACGCACTTGAGCCGGGTGAGCTTCGACTGCCAACCGCAATGCCGCTGGCGAGGGGTTTACCGCTTCGCGCAAAGAGCGATAGGCGAAGGCCAGTGTCTGACCGGTCTCGGCGGCCACCTGCAGGCGACGCAAGGCGCGGTCATCGGCCTGCTGTGGCCAGCACAGCACCGCACCGCAACTGCCTGAACGCAAACACTGTTCCGCCGCCCATAAGGCGTCGCGTCCGTGCGCCTGAACGAGACTGAGTTGGCGCAGGTCGACCCCGGCAGCGAGCCAGGCATGAGGGAAGGGCAGGTGAGGCGGGGCGACCAGTACTACCCGTTCGCCGGCACTGGTCAACCGTGCCAGGGTGGGCCAGAGCAGACGCAGTTCGCCGATGCCGGTGGTGGCGATCAGCAGCTCGCTCAGTGCCGAGTTCGGCCAACCTCTTCCGGGCAAGGCGGCGTCCAGGGTGGGATGGCCGGTCGGCTGGTTACTGGTCGAGACGATGCTTGGCTGGCCGCGCCATAGCTGGCGCGCATCGAGCAATCGATCAAGGGAGACAACGGAAGACATGATGAACAGCAAATCCAGAATACTGTATATGGATACAGTATTCTGCTTTGCCCGAACGCGGGTCAAGTCGATGTGATGAACGTCATCGACTCAGGGTATATGGCCCAGCTCACATCAGAGCGTTCAGCGCCCCTATCAAACCCAGTGCAGCGCCCATGGGCACTGCCATGCGCTCACGCCAGGCGAGCATCAGGCCTACCAGCACCCCGGCGCACATCAGTTGCCCCAGGCAGACCACCAGACCGATGGCCCATCCCAGCGCTGCGACATCCAGCAGGACGATGGCAACCAGCAATCCACCTGCCAACAGGCGCAGCCCGCGTTGCTGAAGGAGGCTCGGCGCGCGATTGAACAGTTGACGATGGTGGCGAGGCATCGCCAGGCACAGCGCAAGCATGCCGATGTAAGCCAAGGCAAAAGCAAGTAGCGTCATGGCGAAACCTCCTGCATGCGACTCTCACGTGCCGGTCGCGTCTCAGGCTGGGCGAGGGCCCGCCAGCCGCACAACAACCCGACGGCAAGCAATACCAGGTCGATGCCGAAGAGCGTCATATCGCCCCGCGTCAGGCTCGCAACAAGGTGTCCTTGCGGAGCCACGATGGCATTCAGCGCGGGCAGACCGAGGGCGAGAATCGCTAGCGCGGCGAACAACTGACGGCTCAATCGTGCCGGCTGGCCGTGTCCGATGCAGGCGAAAACTGCCACCGCCAACCAGCTCAAAGCGAAGCACCAGCCTTCGATTGCCGCTCGGTCGGGCAGGGTGTCTGGCAACAGACGATTGGCCCAGAGCAGTGTCAGCGATGCGATGGGCAGTCCGAAAAAGACCGCGCCGTTGAGCGCGCGTACCACCTGTATCCCCTTCGACTGCCGAGCTTCACGCTTGCGTAGCCAGACTGCTGAACCTGCGATCAGCATTGCGCAGCCGGCCAGCCCCATCAGGCCATAGAACAGCCGAACGATCTGCCCGCCAAATTGAGCCATGTGCAAACCGACGAGCCACATATAGGCCTCGTAAGTGGCAGGTGCCTGTTGCTGGTGGAGCATCTCGCCAGTGGTTGCGTCGTAATTCAAGGTGTCCTGTGGCGAGCCGATGCGTGAAGGGTCAAGCCGACGAATGCTGACCACTGCCGAGGCGTCGAACGGGTGCTCGACGATCAACCAGCCCGGCTCGCCGCCATTCCAGCGCTGACGGGCATCGTTGATCAAACCGTCCAGGGAAGTGAGTTCACCTGCAGGCTTGTCCATCTCATTACGGTGATAGCCGCCCTGGACCTCCTCGAAGAAGACCAGCGGATCACTGTCATAGGCCACCATTGCTCCGGCTGGCATGTAGGTCGCGACAAAAATGGCGATGCCCGTGTAGGCCAGCACCAAATGGAAGGGCAGGCCGATCACTCCAAACAGATTGTGCGCGTCGAGCCAGGCCCGTTGACCGTTGGCTTGCGGTCTGAGGGTAAAGAAATCCTTGAATATCCGCCTGTGAACGATGATCCCGGACACCAGCGCGACCAGCATGAACATGCCGGCCAGGCCGACGATATACATGCCGATCGTGCCCGCCTGCAGGTTGTAATGCAGGGTGAAGAAGAACTCACCACCCAGGGTGTCCGGCATGGGTTTGCCAGTGGCGGGATCGAAGACGGCACGCCCACGTTCGCCCGTGCCATCTTTCTCCCAGCCCAGCTTCCAATAAGGCTCGCGCTCGGTAGGACCATGGAGCCAGTAAGCATGCAGGGGACCTTCGACGTTGGCATTCAGCCACTGCCTGACGTTATCCGCCTCGATGCTGCTGGTTGCGGGCACGTGCAGGGCCGGGCGCATCCAGCGTTCGAGCTCCTTGTCGAAACAGGCCAGCGTGCCCGCGAACAGAATCACGAACAGTAACCAGCTGGGCAGCAGTCCGCCCCAGGTATGCAGCCCCGCCATCGATTGACGTAAGGTCACGGTCGGCTCCTCCATTCAACAGGCAGATAGGCAGCCAGGCAGAGCAGGACTGTCAGCCCCCCCAGCCACAGCCAGGCCCGCAAGGCGCTGCGGGCCGCAAAGGTATAGATGACGGCGGCTACCCAGACGGCAAAACACAGCAGACTGGCCGTAACCACTCGATCCGCTCGCGCCAAGGGCAAGTAGACGGACAGGAAGGCGGTAAAGCCGAATGCCAGCGCATAGCCGCCGAACAAAGCGACCGTGATGCGTCCGGCCAGATCCAATGGGAGGGGGGGGTAACGCTTCATGACATGGTCTATCCGCGGATGGTAGACGTGCATGTTAATGCGAATCCGTTTGATTTGTAATAACCAGGGGCCAAGCAGCCTGACGCTGCGATCTGGTTGGAGCATCGTGTCCGGTCAATGGCCGCTATCCGTCTTTGCTTGTGCTAGCAAAATCAGTCGATTAGGATTCGCGCCGGGTAAACGGTGCAAGGCGAGTACTCGGTTCGCCGTCCCAATCTATTGAAGCGAAGAAGCCCGGCCTGAAAGCGACCGGGCTTCTTTGTTTTTCGACCTTGATCCAGCGCCAGATCGCTCGTCCAGGTCGCTGCTAATCAAAAGAGGTATGCCATGCGCGAACGTTTGTTGGCCGCGGAAAAGGTAAAGGCCATCGAATGGCAGGGCGGACAGCTGCGTTTGCTTGACCAGCGCAAGCTGCCACTGGAAGAGCTGTGGCATACCTATGATTCTGCTGCAGCAGTCGCTACGGCGATTCGCGAGATGGTCGTGCGTGGCGCGCCCGCCATCGGCATCAGTGCTGCATACGGGCTGGCCATGGGGCTCAGAGCCCGAATCGCCGAAGGTGGGGACTGGCGCGCGGCACTCGAATCCGATTTCGAAATACTGGCTGCTTCGCGTCCGACCGCCGTCAATTTGTTCTGGGCGCTGAATCAAATGCGTGAGCGCCTCGACCGCTTGAAGCCTGGCGAGGATCCATTGACCGCTGCCGAGGCTCAGGCGGCGTCCATTCATGCCAGTGATCGTGAAGCCAATCTGACCATGGCGCAGTTCGGCGTCGACCTGATCCGCAAGCATCAGGGCAATCCACAAAACCTGCTGACTCATTGCAATACCGGTGCGCTCGCGACCGGTGGCTTCGGTACTGCACTTGGCGTGATTCGTGGCGCGCATCTGGAAGGGCTTGTCGAGTGCGTCTACGCCGATGAAACCCGTCCCTGGCTGCAAGGCTCTCGGCTGACGGCCTGGGAGCTGGCCGGCGAGGGCGTGCCGGTCATGCTGAACGCTGACTCGGCGGCGGCGTACCTGATGAAGACGCGCGGCATCACCTGGGTCATTGTCGGTGCCGATCGGATCACCGCCAATGGTGACGTCGCCAACAAGATCGGGACCTATCAGCTTGCTGTGCTGGCCATGCACCATGGAGTACGGTTCATGGTGGTGGCGTCCAGTTCGACTATCGATATGGAGCTGGAGTCAGGTGATGACATTCCCATCGAGGAGCGCGCCGGCCATGAGCTGCTGGAAGTCAACGGTCAGCGGTTTGCGGCGGATGTCGATGTCTTTAATCCAGTGTTCGATGTCACCCCTGCCGACCTGATCGATGCCATCGTCACGGAGAAAGGCATCGTCGAACGGCCCAATGCAGCCAAGCTCGCCGCGCTAATGAGCCGAAAGCGGCTCCACTGAATTGGCAATGCATATCCCGGACATATCTTCCAGGATGTGCATCCTGGAGCCTGTGGCTCCCCAGCTGTGATACCATTCCGCGCTTAATCGCAGGACCCTGCTGACTACAAGGAACCAGGCTTCCATGGGCGAACTGGCCAAAGAAATCCTCCCGGTCAATAT